>OASR01000022.1_pt1 | contig 136891 bp, 102 predicted proteins | sample 1475751 | NCBI WGS metagenome assembly OASR01 (sample SAMEA2579907, study PRJEB22360) | human gut metagenome | biome: human gut; feature: human-associated habitat; material: faeces | place: Denmark | collected 2008/2010 | reverse complement strand
GCTCAGTACCCGCTTAGTATCCGATGGGAGCCAGTCGAATACTATCCGCCAAAAAACACTCCGGCAAGGTAAGTAAATGCTCAGATCTGCTATACGCCTTCCAAACACCTCTCCTGGTCCGCCCCCTTCTCTTTCCGAGATAGCATTCGTTGATACAAAGCTGGTTTTCTCAGCAGGTTGGAACCCTGGGGTTGTGGCATGCTGAACGCTATTGGCGTAAAACAACTGATATATAGCAACTGATCTTGAGACCGTGATTTGTTTTTTGTTCTGCGATCAGAAAAAGGACTTCGGAAAGGTTAGAAAATACCAGTTCTGCGTTAAGCTGACGGAGTCCATGCAATTTTCCTACTCCAATCTTTCCGGACACTACCAATATTCTACAAAGCGTCATTTATCAGCAAACCCCCAATCTCTAGAGCGGATTGTTAAAGAACGAATATAAAAAGATTCCGGTACTGCATTTTAACGTGCAGTACCGGGATCTTTTTCGTGTGCCTGAAATTACATATATTATAGAAGGAACATAGAAAAAACCGCCGCCCGGTAAGTAAAAAGTCAGAATCGTTATATTTTATTTCAGAATGATTATATTTTTGAAATGGGGAGTTTGCTAAAATGTATATAAATAATTTATATAAAAGTCATTAATTTTTTATATCAAAATGTTTGAGAAGAATGGAAAGAAGGAGAATGTATGAAAAAAAGAATTGTGACCTTGCTTTTAGCCCTGTCACTGGCTTCAACTTCACTGACAGGATGTATTAAAGTTGTAAAAATCGGAGATGAGGCGGCTCTGACAGGGGAAGAGAAATTCAGTGCCGGAGAAGATGTTGCCTCTTTTTGGGAGTCAAAGGCTTTGCCGGAACTGGGTGAGAAAGCGGTGGATCTCGGTACGTTACTGACTGAAGCAAATGGTGATCTGAAATCTGTTGCAGATAAATATGGAAAATATTCCATGGGGGATTCAGGAGAATTGACCTATACCGTAAAGGGAACGGTAACGGTTCAGGAAGTGGAGGCAGAAAAAAAAGCGGGCTATATGACGGTTTCCCTGGAGGGCTATTCGGGAGCTGAAGAAATTAAAATGCAGATTGGTTCCGTTATTAAAGGTTCAGCCGTGAGAGATGCGTTGTCGTTTATCAAGTTTGGGGATTATACCAACCAGGAAGAATATGCCCAGGTATCACAGGGGATCCATGCCTTGATTCAGGAAACGGTTATTAATCCGGACATTGCAAAGGGGCTGAAAGGAAAGACCATAGAGTTTGTGGGATGCTTCTCAGTCAGTGACAATACATCCATACTAATTACACCAATCAGTATCACCGAAAAATAAGCGAAATGGCAGTGAGGTATATAAATGAAAGCAAATGTAGTTTTACATGCCGAGTGCATGAATAAAATTTATCCCGGAACAAAGGCGTTGGACCAGGTTTCCTATGACGTGGAGAAAGGAAAAGTCAATGTTCTAATCGGAGAAAACGGAGCAGGCAAGTCTACGCTGATGAAGCTCATTGCCGGAATCGAACAGCCTTCCTCCGGTAAAATGTATATGGATGATAAAGAGGTTGTCTTCAAGGATACAACAGAAGCCAGAAAACATGGAATTGGTATTATCCATCAGGAATTAAGCCTGTATCCCAATCTGAATGTTTACCAGAATATCTTTATGGGCAGAGAGCAGACAAAGGGGCTGAAGCTGGATAATAAAAAGCATGCAGAACTGACAAGAGCAGTATTAGAGAGACTGGAACATCCCATTAATGAAAATATTCTGGTAGGGGACCTGAGAGTAGGACAGCAGCAGATGATTGAGATTGCCAGAAATGTAGTACAGGAGGATTTAAAGATTCTCATAATGGATGAACCCACCTCTTCCTTAAGTGAACAGGAAGTAGAAGTTTTATTTAAACTTATGAGGGAATTTACCAGCCAGGGAATGTCTATTGTATACATATCTCATCGTCTGGAAGAGATCATGCGGATCGGAGATAATGTAACGATTCTGCGGGATGGTAAGTTCGTAGCGAAAGCGGAAGTTAAGGATATAGATGTTCCTTGGATCGTCCAGCGAATGGTGGGTGAGGGGAAATCCTATCCGAAAAAAGAGCGGGGGATTAACTGGAAAAAGGCAGAGACGGTAATGGATGTTAAAGGGCTGACGCTGCCGAAAAAAGGCGGGGGATATCTTCTAAAAGACATAGAATTCAATCTGAAAAAAGGAGAGATCCTGGGAATATACGGATTGATGGGAGCAGGACGAACAGAAATCTTTGAATGCATCATGGGAATGAGACCGGAACATACCGGCGAGGTAAAAATAGGCGGAGAAAAATTACAGATCCGTAATATCTCGGAACAGATTGCCCGGGGCTTTGCACTGGTACCTGAGGACCGCCAGGCAGAAGGGCTGGTGCAGACGCTGGATATCGGGAAAAATATTTCACTTTCCAGCCTGAAGAAATATGCCAGACATTTTTTCCTGAATGAAAAAGAAGAGAGCAGGCATGTAGATGAACAGATCCAGGACATTCAAATAAAAGTGGCGGATAAAAAGCTGCCGATACTTTCCCTTTCAGGAGGAAACCAGCAAAAGTGTGTCATCGGGAAAGGAATTCTCACTAATCCCAAAATACTGCTTTTGGATGAACCCAGCAGAGGTATCGATATCGGAGCCAAAACGGAAGTGTTTGATATTATCAATCAATATGCGGAGCGGGGCTTATCAATCCTTGTTGTTTCTTCGGAACTGAAAGAAATTGTAGCAATTGCAGACCGGGTCATTGTATTGTCAAACGGGATTAAAACCGGCGAATTCAGCGGAGACGAGATTACGGAAGATCAGTTAGTACTGTCCTCTTATAAAGGACACCATACACAGATTAATGTATAGAAAAGAGGAGAATTAAAATGGGTAAGAAAAATAATACAGGTACATATAATTCCATTGCCATGACACTGCTGAAAGGAAGGACATTTATCGTTTTAATTGTGCTGGTGCTTTTTTTCAGCATCATAACGCCTACATTTTTTACATTAAATACCGGACTTCTGGTTGCAAAGCATGTTGCTTTATATGGTATCCTGGGACTGGGTATGACTTATGTTATCATTACAGGCGGCATTGATCTGTCGGTAGGTGCGATTGCAGGACTTGGCGGTATGATTGCCGGCGGATTGATCAATGAAGGTCTGACCCTTCCTATGTTTGGCGTTACGATTTATTTCAGCGTTCCATGGGTCATTTTAATTACTGCCCTGGTGGGGATTTTCGCAGGATGGCTCAACGGTTTTATTATCACGAAATTTAACGTGGCACCATTTATCGCAACACTTGGAATTATGAACGTGGCAAGAGGTTTTGCCAATTTACGTTCCGGCGGCAAGACATTTTCCAACATTGCAGGTAACAAAGTGCTTGGCAACAATGGATTTGAGTTCCTGGGAAGTACCGTGGCTGGTATCCCGGTAGGCGTTATCATTCTCGCGCTGATTGCAGTGGGAGCTGCCCTCATTTTAAAATACACGCCATTTGGCTGGCATGTTCTGGCAATCGGGGGGAATGAAAGAGCGGCAAAGCTTTCGGGAATTAAGGTGAAAAGAGTAAAGACATACGTGTATATGTTTTCCGGATTTTGCTCCGCAATGGTTGGTATGATCGCAGCAGGGCAGTTGGTTGCCGCACATCCCGCAACCGGCGAAGGCTGGGAGATGAACGCAATTTCAGCGGCAGTACTTGGCGGAACATCCATGGCTGGAGGTGTGGGCACCATAGGCGGCACAATCGTAGGTGCATTTGTAATCGGTGTTATTAATGACGGCATGGTAATGTGCGGCGTTTCGGAATTCTGGCAGAAAGTAATCAAGGGTATCGTAATCGTGGCAGCAGTTATCATAGACCAGTTCCAGAGAAATATGCAGGCGAAGATGGCACTGCAGGTTCGAAACGAATCCAAATAATCCGGTCAGATGCCGAATGGTCACAGTTTATCTGCAACAGTCTCACTGCGGCGGATAAAAGTTAAAAATATACTTGCTTTATGGGAAAATAAGGAAATAAAATAATTTGCAGATGTAGTATAATAGTTTTGTATGGTAAGTATAGTCAGATGACTTTACAGTTTGATAATGGAAGCGTATGGACAGGGAACGGTGTTTTCCTGTCTTGTTCCGCATTCAAAATCAAAAACCCCGTGGCGTAGATATCAGGCACTATATATCGACGTATTTACGCCGGGAGACACTGGGTCTGCCGGCACAACAGTCCGGGAAGTTGTCCGGGGAAATTAACAGAAGAATAAGAATAGGAAAGAGGGGACTCCGGTAATGAATATTTTAATTGTAGATGACGAAAAACTGGCAGTTGAAGTAATCAAGAACATGATTCAGTGGGAAAGTTATGGAATAGAGGAGGTCTATACGGCTTATAGTATGAAGCAGGCTGTGGAAGCGATGGAGCGGCATCAGATATCCATCCTGTTGTGTGATATCGAGATGCCCAAGGGCAGCGGGCTGGAAGTTGCTGCCTGGATACAGGAGCAAAAGCTGGATATTAAGATTATTTTTCTGACGAGCCATGCCGTATTCCAATATGCAAGCCAGGCGATTAAGTACGGTGTATCCGATTATCTCTTAAAGCCGGTAGTTCCGGAAGAACTGGAACAGGCAATACAGCTTGCGTCAGAAAAAATTCAATTACAAAAGCAGATAGAACAGAATGAAAAATTTGCTTCCTATTGGAATTCCGGTAAGACAATTATGCAGCAGGAATTTTGGAAGTCCTATTTATCCGGTGGAAAAGAATATAAGAATCTCCAGAGCATGTCTGAGAAAATTGATATTGATGCAGAACCGGGGACGGTTTATTATCCGATACTTTTATACTGGTCCAGAAAGAAAAACAGAGGAACGGTGTGGGATGATGAGATCATCGAATTTTCAATCCGGAATATTGTATCGGAAGTTTTGTTCGGAAAGATGCAAAACGGAAATTTCGTGCTGATCAGAAATAATTGTATACTGGCGGTCTACCCTATGCAGAAAGAGACCCAGTTGTGGATGCGGGAAAAGTGTAAGATGATGTTAGACCGGTGCGGAGAGTATCTGAGCTTTTGCAATATCAGCTGTTACGTAAAGGGAGATACGCCATTTGAAAAGCTGAAGGAGGCAGTGGACATGCTAATTGAATCAGAAGAAAAAGATATCCTGAAAGAAAACAGGGTGGTAGTGGCCCAGCAAGATAAGGAAGTGTTTCAATATCAAAAGCCGGATATGGAACCCTGGGTAAATGGTCTGTTTGATAAGAGCCAGGGTAAGGTGCTGAAGGAAATACAGAGATATCTGGAAGAAGTAGGGGTTGTCCACCATGCGGACTCTAAGGCGTTAGGGCAGTTCCAGCATGACTTTTTGCAGGAATTATATATTGTTTTGGAACGGAAAGGCATCTATGCCCACAGTGTCCTGTCCAGCCCGCAGATGCTGGAGTCTTTCAACCGGGCTTCCAGGAGTATAGCGGATATGGTGAACTGGGTTGCGGATCTTTCAGATGCACTGGTGCAATATGATTATAAAAAAGAAAAAACACCGGATATGATAAAAGAGATCAAAATTTTTATCGAAGAAAATTCCGGTGAAGAAATCAGCAGAAATGACCTGGCGGCAAAAGTCTTTCTGCATCCTGATTATTTAAGCAGGATTTTTAAAGAACAGATGGGGATGTCCCTGTCCGACTTTATTATTCAGGTCCGAATTGACAAGGCAAAAGTACTGCTGCAGAAAACCGATGACAGGATCTCTGATATTTCAGCAAAAGTAGGCTATCCAAACACTGCATATTTTACAAAACTATTTAAGCGCGCAACCGGTATGACACCAAAAGAATTCAGGAAGGCATAGGTAGAAAATGAAGAAAAATCACTCACTTCGCTATTTTATTGTGGAAATAGTGAGCGCTGTCCTGATCATCCTGTGTGCATGTGTAATGTGCTATAACTACTATATCATGCATCTGATGGAAAGGCGCGTGACAGACTCGGTGAAGGCTACAATTGGGATTTATAACCGCCAGATTGAGAGCAATCTGGACAGTATCCAGACTTTTTTGCTCTCCCAAAGCCTGATGGAAGAGGAAAAAAGAAAACTGGTGAATCCGAAACGGGATCTGGACCGGTATCTGGCGGAATTATCCATTAAATCAGATTTTATGAAGCAGATCGGCAATTACAAGATGCTGGACGGTATCTTTTTATTTGACCGGAAAAACGACATCTATTTGAGCGGTGTGCAAAATGGTGTAACGACTCAGCAAAACACAGATATTTATAAGAATATCGATGATACTCTTGGGAAGTTTGAACGGGAGGGGCAGGGTTCCTGGTTTACCGTACAAATCTTAAATGATACCTGTCTCATCAAGGTATTGGAGAACCAGCAAATCTATGTAGCGGGCTGGGTCAAAATAGAAAATATATTAAAGGAATTAAAAGTAGGCCTGGGGGCAGACTCGGACTTTATATTCCTGTGCAGGGAAGATGGCAAGGTGCTGGATCTTCACTACACGGAGCGGCAGATTAAGCTGTCCGGACAGAAAGAGGTAGTTCTGAATAAAAACCGCTATCAGAATATCCAGGTAGATATAGAGAATCACGGACTGTCCATTGCGGTACTGAAGAAAAAGGGAGGATTCCTGGATGAACTACGGGTGGCTGGAATCAATGTGGCGGTAACGCTGGTATCTGTGGCGATCCTCTCGGCGCTGGTTCTGTTTTTACTGAACCGGTATTTTTTAAAACCGTTGAACCGCCTTGTTCAGGCTATGCGGCAGCTTAAGAATGGAAATCTGAAGGTGAAGCTTGCAAATGATAAGGAATTTGAAGAATTCCAGATTGTAAATAAAACATTTGATCTGATGACAGAAGAGATAGAATCCCTGAAAATCCATGTTTATGAAGAACAAATACATAAACAAAAAGCCCAGCTTCAGTATCTGCAGGTGCAGATCGACCCGCATTTTCTTACAAACTGCATGAGCCTGATTCAGAATCTGCTTCTCCTGGACCGTAAAGATTCGGCGCGTGAGGCGACGGTTGTCTTGAGTAAATATATGCGGTATACATTGAGAAGCGATACAAAAGTGTCCGTTCTGCATGAACTGGAACATGTACAGAACTACATATGTCTGCAAAAACTGCGTTATGAAGACCAGCTGAGCCTGGTGTTAAGAAAAAAGGGAGATGTGGATGGGGAGATGATTCCAAATATGCTGATTCAGACCTTCGTAGACAACTCGGTTAAACATCAGCTAAGCCCCGAGTCGCAGCTTCTCATTACCGTAGAGGTAAAATATATTCTGGGAGAGGGGGAAAAAGAATATCTCTATATTTTAGTTGCAGATAACGGCGATGGATTCGAAAGTGATATATTAGAAAAGCTGAAAAATAATGAAGTCATATTAAAACAAAACGGGGAGCATATTGGCATTTATAATGTGTGTCAGAGAATGGCGCTCATATATGGAGAGGAAGCACAGATTCAATTTGGAAATGGAGATGCAGGCGGAGCAGTGGTCGAGATACGCCTGCCAAAGAGTACGATCTGAAGGCAGACAGGAGGGTCAATGAAGACAAATATGAAAAAGTTATTTATTTTATTGGTAATTGCATGTGCAATGGCTGGTTTAATGCTCTTCTTAAGATGGTGCCACCCGGTAAACAAAGGACAACAGGCAGAGCATAAGGAATATGACAAGCTGGTAGTGGCATATTCCGGAAGCATAGGGGGGACAAAGGATCTGCAGCTTGTCCAGGATGAACTGAATAAGATCACACGTAAAAAGCTGGGAATAGAAGTGGAACTTAAGGTGCTGAATAATTTTAAAAATACAATTAATCTGATGCTCTCCGGTAAGGAACAGCTGGACATTATGACAATTGATAATCAGATGTATATGGAAGCTTATATCAATCAGAATCTGTGGGAACTGGACGAGCTGCTGGATCAGTATGGTCCCGGTATAAAAGAGGTGCTGGGGATGGACAATATCAATGCCTGCCGGATTAAAGGAAAGCTGTATGGCCTTCCGAATAACCGGGATTTTGCAGCGGGCTGGGATGCGTACATGCTGAGAAAAGATATCCTTGATAAATATAATATCAAAAAAGAGGACATAAAAAGCATAGAAGATCTGGAAAAGGTATTTGATCTGATCCTGGATAAGGAACCCGGCATAACCCCTATTGCATCTTCCGGTTCTATGTTCGGCAATTTTGCACTGGCGGACGGAATAAACAGTTTTCCGGCAGGAGGACACCTAAACTATGGACAGGATGAAGAAATTGTAAATATATTTGAGACAGATGAATACATGGAAAATTTAAAGCGGGTAAGAAAATGGTATCTGAAAGGCTATATGGGGGACCGGATTCTGGAAGATACCCAGTCGCTTCGGGATAAGATTCGTGAGGGCACGGTATTTTCTTATCCGCAGAAAGGGAAGCCTGGAATCGAACGGCAGGAATCTATGTCTTATGGAAAAGAACTGGTAATTGTCCAGTTTGGTGAAAATGCCATCAGCTATAACTCTCTGGCTGCTTTACCCTGGGTGATTACCAAAAATACTATTTCAAAAGAGAAATCCATGCAGCTTTTGAATCTGATGTACACGGATGCAAGCTTTAACAGGAGGAGGCTCCAATATTGTTTATATCATTACACCGTCTCATTCCAATCCGTTCTTCGGTACGGAAGCTACAGCAGCAGAAGCGAAAGCAAAAGAACTTGGATACGAAGTAAAGACTTTGTCACATGATGACGATGCAACGAAACAAATGGAGCATTTTGAGTCGGCAATCGCCGATAAGGCTGCGGCAATCATCTGTGATAATGCTGGTGCAGATGCAACAATTGAAGCTGTAAAAAAAGCTAAAGATGCAAATATTCCAACATTCTTAATCGACCGTGAAATCAATGAAGAGGGTGTGGCAATTTCCCAGATCGTTGCAAATAATTATCAGGGAGCTAAAGCAGTAGCGGAAGTATTTGTAGAGGCAATGAATGAAGAAGGAAAATACGTAGAGCTATTAGGCAAGGAATCTGATACCAATGCAGCAGTTCGCTCCAATGCGTTCCATGAAGTAATTGACCAGTATCCGGATATGGAAATGGTTGCTCAGCAGTCCGCAAACTGGGAACAGACAGAAGCGTTTGAAAAGATGGAAACAATCCTTCAGTCCAATCCGGATATTGCCGGCGTTATCTGTGGAAATGACACCATGTTGGAAGGTGCAGTAGCAGCGTTAGATGCAGCAGGCCTGAATGTTCCGGTAATCGGCGTAGACGGTTCTGACAATGCCAGAGATCTGATCAAAGAGGGAAAAGCAACCGCAACAGCATTACAGCAGGCAGCAAAGATTGCAAGAATGGCAGCAGAGCAGGCAGATGCATATCTGAAAAACGGAACTACAGGACTGGATGAGAAGCAGCTGGTAGATTGTATTGCAATTACAAAGGATAATGCAGACAGATTAAGCGCGTTTGATTATCAGGAATAGAAAGAGGAGCAAACAGAGATTTACACGCACAAGAAAGAGAGGGAAAGGAATGAAGTTAAAGAAAGCAATTGCCACAATAGTGGCTGCTGCAATGGTGTGTTCTTCGCTTACCTACGCAAAACCTATGGAAGTTCAGGCAGCATCTTCCAAACTGAAAAAGATTACTATGAGTTCGTCGAAAGCTTCTGTATATAAAGGGCAGACAAAGCAGCTGAAGTTAGTAAAGGCGCCTGCAAGTGCAAAAGCTGAAATAAAATGGTCCAGTTCCGATAAAAAAGTGGCTTCTGTTACGAAAACCGGATTGGTAAAAGGTGTAAAACCGGGGACTGCAACAATCAAAGCCACTGCAAAAGTTGGTAAGAAAACCCTGTCAACGAAGTGTGAATTTACCGTAAAGAAGCCGACCTACGTTACAAAAATCACACCTAAGGTATCCAGTAAAACACTGAAGGTGGGAAAGAAATTTACGATTAAAACCAAGATCGCTCCTGCAAATGCTTCTGTTAAGAAGCTGAAATACACAACATCGGATAAAAAGGTAGCTGCGGTTACATCCAAAGGTGTAGTAACTGCAAAAGGAAAAGGAACTGCAACAATTACAATTAAAGCAACAGATGGAAGTAAAAAAAGTGCAACGGTAAAGATTAAAGCCAGTGCAGTTCCGGTAACAAAAGTAACATTAAAACCGGCACAGTTATCTCTGTCCATTGGAATGTCTAAACAGTTAAAGACTTCTGTAAAACCAGGCAAAGCAACCAACCGGAACGTTACCTATACTTCTTCAAATGCAAATGTAGCATCCGTATCCAGTGATGGTGTTGTTACGGCAAAAGCAACGGGTACCGCAGCAATTACTGCAACGGCTCAGGATGGAAGTAAAAAAGCATCCACCGTTTCCGTTACGGTAAATCCGGTTATGGCTGCAAATGTGGCAGTCACTCCGGATACATTATCTCTGAAAACAGGCGCAAGCCAAAAATTACAGACAGTCGTATCACCAATCAATACAACGAACAAAAATGTAAGCTATACAAGTTCCGCGCCGGATGTGGCATCTGTATCATCTGACGGAACGGTTACAGCAAAAGGGAAAGGCTCTGCAGTGATTACGGTAACAACACAGGATGGAAGCAATAAACAGGCATCTGTCCGTGTGAGTGTATCTGATGTAGAAGTTAAGATCACCGATTTGGCAGCAGCTGAAAATGATTTGGTTCTTGCACCAGGTGAGGCAAAGCAAATTACTGCAAATATAACACCTGAAAATGCTACCAATCAGACATTGCGTTACAGCTCTTCCGACAGCAATGCGGCTGAAGTTTCAGAAACAGGCGTGATCACTGCGAAGGCTCAGGGATCAGCTGTGATAACCGTTGAAACAACAGATGGAAGCAATAAAAAAGCAGAAATTAAGGTTGAGGTAACAAACAAAGATAAAGTGCGTACCATCGTGACAACAGATGGCGAAGTAGATGACATGGATTCCTTCATGCGTCTGATGCTGTATTCCAACGAGATGGATCTTGCCGGATTGATTCTGACAAGCTCTACCTATCACTATGCCGGTGATCCGGATAAGGGTATAGCTCCAAAGAGATGGACCGGCACTGCATGGGCAGGCGAAGTATTGGAAGATTACGGCGAAGTATATGCAAACTTAACCGTTCACTCACAGGATTACCCTACCCCGGCATATCTGGAAAGCATCCTGAAAATCGGTAACATTAAAAATGTAGGCGAAATGGATGAAATCACAGAAGGCTCAGAGTTCATGAAAGATATTCTGCTAGATGATGATGACAGAACACTTTATATACAGACATGGGGCGGAACCAATACCACTGCAAGAGCTCTGAAATCAATTGAAGAAGAGTATAAAGGCACAGACCAGTGGGAAGCAATCCAGCAGAAAATTTATGACAAAGCAGTGATCTACATTATTTTGAACCAGGATGCTACATATTCCAACTACATTGCCAAGAACTGGCCTGGTATTAAAGTAATCAACGATGGCGGAAACTTCTGGAGATTCGCTTATATGTGGAAGAGTGTTCCGGAACCGCTGACACTGAAACTCCAGGGTGACTGGAATTATAACAACATCAAAATAGGACATGGTCCATTACTTGAGAATTACAAATTAATGGGTGACGGAACTATTCTGGAAGGTGAAGATGCCAATGAGCAGCGCGGAAGCGAAGATTATTTAATCAAAAATACCCAGTACAATCGTTACGATTTTATTTCTGAAGGAGATTCTCCATCATTCTTCTACCTGCTGGATACCGGACTTAGAAGTATGGAAGATCCCACTTACGGCGGCTGGGGCGGAAGGTTTGGCGTAGAGCCGGACGGCACCTACAAGAATACCGTATCAGATTATAATATCTATACACAGAAAGACGACAAAACTTATACACTTACCCGTTGGTTTAATGATATTCAGGGTGATTTTGCAGCACGTGCAGACTGGTGCGTGGCAGATGAATTCACCGAAGCAAACCACAGGCCAACCGTATCGGTGGAAGAAGGACTGGACTTGACGGCACAGCCAGGGGAAAGAGTAAAATTACATGCAGACGGTGCGGACCCGGATGGCGATCTGCTAACTTACAAATGGTGGCAGTATTATGAAGCAGATACTTATAAAGGAACCGATGACGGTAAATTTAATATTATCGGGAAAGATTCAGATACAGCAAGCTTTGTGGTACCCGCTGATGCAAAAGACGGTGATACCATTCATCTGGTAGTTCAGGTAACAGACGATGGAGCACATAACATGAACCACTACCAGCGTGTAATCCTTACCGTTACAGGCGCACAGCAGGTAGAAAGCGTCACGGTAAACGGAGCTTCTGAACTGAAAGCTGGCAGTAAAACTACATTGAACGCAGTTGTATTGCCGGAAACTTTGACTAACAAAAATGTGACCTGGAAGTCTGATAATGAAGCAGTGGCAACTGTGACAGATAAAGGACAGGTAACCGGCGTTTCAGTTGGAACAGCAACGATCACCGCTGTTTCAAAAGTAGATAATAAAATCTCCGGAACATTTGAGATTCAGGTAACAAGGGCAGATAATGATCCTGCAAACCAGAACCCGAGAGCGATTATCACACAGGATGCAGAAGTAGACGACCAGAACTCATTGGTACATGCACTGCTTTATGCAAACGAAATTGATTTCCAGGGAATTATCCAGACAAGCTCACAGTTCCACTGGATCGGTGATCCGGATGCCGCAGATGCAGCTTCCCAGACGAAGTACCGCTGGCCGGGAACGGACTGGATGAATGAATATGCAGATGATTATGAGGAAGTATATGAGAATCTGCGTACACATGACCCGAATTACCCCACACCGGATTATATCCGCAGCATTATCAAAATCGGAAATATCGGATATAAAGGCGATGTGAAAAATGAAACAGAAGGTTCAAAATTAGTAGAAAAAGCACTCTTGGATAACGATCCGAGAAAGCTGTACCTCATGGCATGGGGCGGAACAAATACCATCACCAGAGCGCTGATGAGTATTGAAGAAAAATACAAAGAAACAGACGAATGGGCAGCAATCCGCGAAAAGATCGTGAACAAGGCAATGATCTGTGCATTCGGAAAACAGGATCAGACCTATGATCAGTATATCGGTGAAGAATGGCCGGAAATCGCATTCCTGAATGTAGGCGGCGGAACCACATACGGCTATGCATGGTCCAGAACAGCAGGCAGCGTAGACAGCGAAGGCAAGAGAACCCTCTCCGGAGCATGGATGAGAGAGAACCTGGATTACGGACACGGTGCATTGTTAGACAATTATGTAACATGGGGTGACGGAACTTATTTAGACGGAGAAGAGGATGGAAGCCAGTTCGGAACCAATGAGGAACTGCTTGACAGCACAAACTGGTGGGGAAGAATGAAGTACCAGAGGTATGATTTCCTTTCTGAAGGAGATTCACCAAGCTTCTTCTATCTGATGGATACCGGATTAAGATCCTTAGAAGACCCGGCATTCGGAAGCTACGGCGGACGTTATTATCTGGATACCAGCATGAAGAACTCCAAGGGACAGCAGCTCAACTGGTATAAGACAGTTCAGGATTATGATCCGTTACAGGATAAGAAAGTGAACTCTGACTGGCGCTGGATGGCAGATCTGCAGCATGAATTTGCAACACGTGCAGACTGGTGTATTACTCCGAACTATGAAGATGCAAACCACGCACCGGCCCTGAGCATCAAAGAAGGATTGGACTTTACTGCAAAACCAGGGGAGACCTTGAAACTTCATGCAGAAGCTAGCGATCCGGACGGCGATTATGTATCAATCAAATGGTCACAGTATTTTGAAGCAGATACATATGTGGAACCGGAAGCGAATAAAGGCATTTACATCAAGGGAGCCAATTCAGATATGGCAACCATTACAGTACCGGAAGATGCAAAAGAAGGCGATACCCTGATAATCTTAGTACAGGCATCTGATAATGGAACACACTCACTGTCACACTATCAGGAGATTCTGATCACCGTAGAGGGTGCCCAGGCAGTGGAAAGCGTTACAATTACAGGAGAAGATACCATAGAAGCAGGAGCCAAGACAACACTGAGTGCAGTAGTATTACCGGAAACTCTTACCAATAAAAATGTAAGCTGGAGCTCTGATAATGAAGCAGTTGCAACAGTATCGGATAAAGGACAGGTAACTGGTGTATCATTTGGTACAGCAACGATTACAGCTGTATCAAAGATTGACAAAAATGTAATGGGAACATTTGAAATAAAAGTGACCAGAGCAAAAGATGATGCAAACAGCAGTAAAGTAAGAACAATTGTAACAACAGATGGAGAAGTGGATGACATGGATTCCTTCATGCGTCTGATGCTTTACTCCAATGAGATGGATATTGCAGGCTTGATTTTAAGCAGCTCCACATACCACTATGCCGGAGATCCGGATAAGGGTATCGCACCAAAGAGATGGACCGGAACAGCATGGGCAGGGGAAGTATTAGATGATTACGAAGAAGTATATGAGAATCTGAAAGTACATTCCGCAGATTATCCTTCACCGGAATACTTAAAGAGTATTTTGAAGATCGGTAACATTAAGAACGTTGGTGAAATGGAAGAGATCACCGAAGGATCTGAATTTATGAAAGATATTCTTCTGGATGATGATGAACGTACTTTATATATCCAGACCTGGGGCGGTACCAATACCACGGCGAGAGCTCTGAAATCAATTGAAGAAGAGTACAGCGAAACAGATCAGTGGGCAGCAATACAGCAGAAGATCTATGATAAGGCTGTGATTTACATTATCCTGAATCAGGATGCAACCTATTCAGATTACATCGCAAAACACTGGCCTGGAATTAAAGTAATCAACGATGGCGGAAACTTCTGGCAGTTTGCTTATATGTGGAAACGTGTAGCAGAGCCGCTGACAGAAAAACTCCAGGGTGACTGGTATTACAATAACATTAAGACCGGACATGGAGCATTGCTTGCAAACTATAAACTGATGGGCGATGGCACAATATTAGAAGGAGAAGATGCAAACGAACAGAGAGGATCCGAAGAGTATCTGTTAAAGAATCCTCAGTATAACCGCTATGATTTCATATCAGAAGGGGATTCACCATCTTTCTTCTACCTCCTTGACACAGGGCTGCGAAGCCTGGAAGATCCAACCTACGGAGGCTGGGGAGGCAGATTTGGAGTCATGGAAGACGGAACATACAAAAATACGGTAAAAGATTATAATATCTATACCAATAGCGAAGACACCGCATATACCTTAACCAGATGGTTCAATGATATTCAAAGTGATTTCGCAGCACGTGCAGACTGGTGTATTGCATCTGATTATGCTGATGCAAACCATATGCCATCTGTAAGTGTAAAAGAAGGAATCGATCTGAGTGCAGCACCTGGAGAACGTTTAAAACTCCATGCAGAAGGTTCTGATCCGGATGGTGACAAACTGACTTACAAATGGTGGCAGTACTATGAAGCTGATACTTATGCCGGTACTGCAGATGGCAATATGTCCGTTACCGGTAAAAACACCGATACAGCAAGCTTCGTTATTCCGGAAGATGCACAGAACGGCGATACCATCCATATGGTAATCCAGGTAACTGACAACGGTGCCCACAATTTAAATTACTACCAGCGTGTAATCATAACCGTTACAGGCAGAGAAGAAATTCAGAATGTAGAAATAAAGACACCGCAGGGTGTTCAGGCAGATGCAATTGCATTAGGAACCAAGACGGCAGGCTGGGGTGGAAGCCCATACGCAGTACAGTTAACCGCAAAAGTGACACCGGCACTCACAACAGGAAAAACATTCACATGGTCCTCAAGTGATGTAAGCGTTGCAACAGTTGACAGCACAGGAAAGGTTACACCACTGACAGCAGGAAGTGTCAGAATCACGGCAGCGGCTAATGACGGTTCCGGTAAAGAGGCATCCATTGATCTGACAATTGTTGAGTTAAAACCAAGCACAGTTGAAGTTACATCCGGAGGTTCCACTCAGCTAAAAGTAAATGCCACGCTGTCTCTGAGCGCAGCAGTAAATCCATCGGATGCCGTAGACAAATCCGTTACCTGGACATCGGATAATGAAGCTGCAGCCGTTGTATCACAGGATGGAGTTGTAACCGGAATCGGCGCAGGAACCGTAGTCATATCAGCGGTATCCAATGCAGACCAGAGCGTATATGGTGAAATTACGCTTGTGGTAGAGGAAGAAAATGGAAACCAAATGGCAGCACCAGTAACGGAAGATGCATCCGAGAATTCAACGGAGGCGGAAGAAGTACAGGAGGATGTAATTGGGGAAGAGACACAGAATGTAGAAAATCCGTAATGAGGAGATATAAAGCGAAGGAACACAAAGTGAAGTATCATCAAACGGAGAGACACAGTTGTAATCGTATGGCTGAAGAAGCAGATGCCAGACAAAGATAACTCCTAAAATAATGTAAAAACAGGGAAGCCGCTGAGTAATCAGTCAGGCTTCCCTGTTTTTTGCTGAGTATATAATTATTTATTTATCCATTTAGAGGCAGCAGCCCGGTCACAGTACAGGGAAGCATTTTCAAATTCCAGGACGGCAGTCGCGGGAAGATTGGGATCGCTGTGGCTTGTCTGCATAATCTGATACAGGATATCGGCTTTGTGAGAATCATTAATCATAAGGATACAGCGTTTTGCTTCCCGGAAATTTTGTATGCCTAAAGTGGCTCCCCCTTGCAGAACGGTTTCTCCGGTAAAGTATTTTTGCCCTACTTTTTGGGTAATGGGATCGAGAGACGTGATATGTGCCCTTGCGAACAAATCCGAACCAGGTTCGTTCAGCGCAAGATGTCCATTCATACCCGCACCCAGAATCAAAATGTCAATACATTCATAGCGGGAATGGTTTTTCATGAAAGCTTCTATTTCACTGCATTCTGTTTCCATATCTCTTTTTGAGGCATCCCATAAGCGTACATTCTGTGGATGGTAATTTACCTGATTTAAAAAATGATCCATAAGAAAACAGCCGCAGCTGTCTTTAATGTCCGGTGTCATATACAGCCACTCATCCATAGCAACAAAGGATGCTCTGGAAAAGTCCGCTCTGCCTTCCTGATACGCCTGAACTAATTCTTTCAATAAGCCAAGGGAGGTGTGTCCGGCGGCGATACACAGCAATTGCTGCGGGTTTTCTTTCAGGTTTGATAATATTTCTTTTGCTGAACTGCGGCACATATCCTCATAGGAGTCAAAGATTTCTAAATTCATAGAATCTCCTCCCTTGCATCTGCAATAATGCGGTCTATTTCCTCACAGAGAGAGTCTGAAATCACAGGCTCCCGGTTCAGATAACCATTTGTGGCCGTTTCAACCAGATCATGAGCACGATCCAGCAGTTCTTTATGAGATCCGCTGGTCCAGTTCGTCCAGTTTTCCCTCAAAAAGATTCCGGATTGGAGATAACTTTCGTGCATCCAGTCCAAAGTGTGCTCTTCGGAAAGGAAATTTCCCCGGATACCTACTTCCCGGATTACATCCAAACCGATGCTCTCTTCTGATACCTCAAATCCTTTCGTAATATAATTATAGTAGTTAATCCATTCGTTATCCAAAGCCAGCTGCTCGAGACTGATCCCCTGATCTGCACCCACAATGCCCTGGGCACCCATGGAACGGGTTCCCGACAAGAAATTAAATGCAGCAGTGAGACCCTTTTCAATTCCGGCCTGGAAATCCGGCATGAGAGCATCGGTAAGGCCGGCATTAGACATGCCAGAGACTCCGTAGAACCGGGACATCTGTCCAACGGCAATGCCAAACAATGCCTGGTTCGGACTGCCAAAAGAGCAAAGAGTGGTTTTCAGATCCATAGAATGAACCGGAGCACTATAATTTGATATCTGCCCGTTTAAAGCATAGGCGATAAACATACTTGCAATGATTTCCGCATTTTCCAGAGTCAGAGTTCCAGCGATTGAGGCAGGAGAAGTAGCAGCACTCATTCCCATAGGACCCAGGGACAGTGATCCGCCATTTTCTGCAAATAAAAGAGCCATTTCCAGTGTATCTTTTTTGAAGGAAAGAGGGGTAATTGTCTCCAGAAGATAATTACTTTCTTTACCCATGAGCTTATTCAACTCCAGTATGTATTTGGCAGATAAGGGAGTCAAAACATAAGTTCCCCCCGGTTTGCTGGAATATTTATAGATATCCTGGTAATTAATCAGATCCGATATCTGGTCGGGCACATCGGAAGGAACAACTACCGGACTGGAGTATCGGAAGTTTTCCAGGTGCTCAAGGAGGGCAAACCCCTTTAAATTATCATTTCTGATACCATAACGGCTGGTCTTTGTATGGTAGTCTGTATAAAATACCTGTGTGGAAATATGAGCACGGATATCATTTTCTAAAATATCTTTTTCAAAGGACTGCCGGTTCCGTTTTTTGATCGTGTCCAATACCAATTCCATCGCTTTTTCCGGAATCCGTAATATTTCTTTTTCATAATCGACGTTTCCACCCAAATCAGAACAGCGGTCAAGTACATCTCTACAGGGTACGTGGATACCAATGGTCTCTAAAATCTGAATGGAAGAGTCATGGATCATCTGAATCTCAGAGGGAGACAGAACCTCAATGCTTGAAATGATTTTTCTCATGGATAAATACCTCCTTAATATATTAACTAACTTTCTTAATTAATTGGATTATATGATTTCCTTGACAAAAAGTCAACTGTTTTTGTGTAAAAATTATATTTTAATTTATGTATTGACAAATTAATGGACATAATATACAATTAATTAAGAAAGTTAGTTAATGAAGGTGATGTCAAATGAAAAATTATGTACCGTCTCATTTAAAAGATATGAATCGTCAGATCGTATATCAGATTATTAAAGAAAAAGAAACTACTTCAAAAGCGGAGTTAGCAAAACTGACGGGAATCAGTTCCCCTACTGTTATTAAGATCGTAAACTTTTTAATAGAAAAAAAGCTTGTTATAGAAGTGGGACAGGGGGATTTCAGCCAGAGTGAAGTTTCGGTAGGCAGAAAGCCGCGTATGTTGAAGTTGAACACGGGTTTAATGTATGTAGCTGCATTTTTTCTGGAAGGTGATTTTTTAAGTATGGGTGTGGTGGATTTAGCAGACCGCATTATATATAAAAAGAGTATGGAAATAACTCCGGATTTTTCCTTTATCATGCCGGAAATTCTGAACAGGCTTGTAAAACAGCTTTTAGAGGAAGCCGGTATATCAGAATCTCAGCTATTTGGGATCGGAATTGCTCTGCCGGTAGCTTACAATGAAAAGAAATGTACGATTATTACTGCGCCGCTTATTCAGGTAAATGAACCGCTTGTGATCAGAGATGAAATTGGAAAATTAGAGGACAAATACAAGGCAATTGTCATGATAGAAAATGATGCAAATGCCCAGGTTTTAGGAGAATTTCAAAGGGCAGGATACAGTGAAAAAGAAGACCTGGTATTTATATCAATAGGAACAGGACTTGGTGCAGGTATTGTATTAAATGGTCAGCTTCGCAGAGGAAAGCATCATATGTGCGGAGAGATTGGCTATATCTGTTTCCTGGGTGATGATATTGAAAGGAAGAAAAACGCCGGCTGGCTGGAATCCCAAATCAGCTATCGGGTACTGGAAGAAAAGTTCGGAGTGGATTTTAGTAATGGCAGCGGGCTGGATTCTGATACAAAAAAGAAACTTATAGCATATGTAGCACTTCCCATTGCGCTTTGCATAAACAATACAGCTATGCTTTTGGATTGTGGAAATATCGTATTAGGTGGTATCGTTACGGAGGTTCTGGGTGAGGATTTATTGACTGAAGTAAAAAAGCATGTGGAACAGATGTCTCTTACAGATAGTTCTATCCGGCTGCAGTCTTCCTCTGACAGCGGACTGACGGGCATTGCGTCTATGGTTACAAAGAAAAAAATCGTTGAATTATTAACATTGGAATCTGATTGATAAATGGTGCCTGGCACATTACTGCCTGTGTAATACAAGTCAGAATAATAAAAAGTTGTATTCCGGAAGGGATATGACTTTCTATAAATGGAATTAATTAACAAAGTTAGTTAATAATTAAAATAAGGGAGGAGGAATCCTTAGATGGAAGAGGTATTAAACCGTGTAGAATCCTGTCTCGAAAATCAAACGAACAGAAAATTTAAGTGGAAAGTCTTTGCCGGCTTTGATGGCTACGTAGATTTGCTGGTAAAACCTGTCCGCTCCGGTATTAACGACCAGAAGAAGTATTTTGAAACCATTTCGGAATTCGGTAGCTATTTGAAAACGAAGGCGAGTAAAAGCTGTTCGATTGAATTGCAGAAAATAACAGAAAAGGTTGGAGGAAACACCATTATTTTTGCCGAAGCCCTGGCGGCATTTGGCATAAGCAGCAAATGTGTAGGCGCTTTCGGATATCCGAAATTGCAAGAGGTATTTTCCAATGGAAACAGCAATGTAGAAATCGTGAGTATTACGAACCCGGGACACTGTACGGCATTAGAATTTCAGGATGGCAAAGTGATGCTGGCTGAGAATTCTGATATCAATGAATTGGATTATGAGGTTCTTATAAACCGTATAGGTGAGAAAAAATTCTCTGCGTATTTAGAAGAAGCTGATGTATTGGCTTTCATGAATTGGAGTGAGATGGCGGGAGGAACGTTAATCTGGAAAGGTATATTGAGAAACATACTTCCCAAAGTGGCTGAAAAGAAAAAAAAGTCGGTTTTTATTGATATCTCGGACTGCTCCAGAAGAAGTAAAGAAGATATCGGCGAAATGTTAAAATTGGTTCGGGAATTTTCGTCTTACTTTGATGTGATTATGAGCTTGAATAGAAATGAAATGGAAACCATTTGCAACACAATACCAAAAGAATTACAGGAATCAGATTTTGAAAAGATGGGTGAAGTGATCAGAAACTATTGCGGGATTCAATATTTAGTAGTGCATTTACTGGACGGAGCGTATGCTTTTTCCGGCGGGAAGCAGTATTATATCCCCAATAAATACGTAGAAAAGCCTTTGATTTCCACAGGGGGCGGAGATAATTTCAATGCCGGCCTGGTATATGGCATTATGATGGGGATGGATATCGAACAGGCATTGGCAGCAGCAAATGCTACCAGCGGTTTCTATGTAGTAAATGGGAAAAGTCCAACCCCGGATGAATTAAAAGAATATATAAGCCAATGGAAAAAGGAGGTGAGCAGTAATGATAAGACCTCCAGAGAGAGAGCCTGATTTTCGCAATCTGGAATTAGTTTTAGAAAAGCAGAGACCCAAAAGACCTACGTTGTTTGAACTGTTTGTCTGCGATGAGATAATAGAAAGAGTATCCGGCAGATGCTTAACCGGTAAAAATAAACTGGAAAAAGATATTGCTCTAATAGAAACATACGATAAGCTGGGTTATGATTATTCACTAATCATGCCAACTGAATTTACATTTTACGCCGGGATTAAGGAAGAGAAGAAGTCCTTTTCCTTAAATGACGGAGCCGTTATAACAGACAGAAAATCCTTTGAACAATACAATTGGCCCTCAGCAGCGGATTATGACTATACTTACATAGACAAACTGGCAGGATATCTGCCCAAGGGAATGGAATTTTTAGCCTGGTCCAGTGATGGACCGCTGGAAAGTATAATAAAGCTGGTGGGGTATGAAAATCTCTGCTATATGCTTTATGACGATGAATCTCTGGTTGCTGATATTTTTGAACAGGTAGGAAAACGTACTGTGGATGATTACCGCCATATGCTGGAGAATCCTCATATTAAAGGGGTGGTGGTCGGGGATGACTGGGGATTTAACACACAGACCCTGCTGCCGGCTGAGGTATTTCGCAAGTATCTATTTCCATGGCATAAGGAAATTGTCCGTATGGCACATGCCGGCGGCAGATATGCCATATTGCATTCATGTGGACAATACAGCGGAGTGATTGAGGACATCATTCAATATATGGGATATGATGGCAGGCACTCCTATGAAGATAACATCATTCCGGTTGAAAGGGCTTATGAAGATTTGTATCCGGATATAGCAATTCTTGGGGGAATAGATGTAAACTTTTTATCTTCCGCTACACCGGAAGAGGTAAGGAGACGTTCTGAACAAATGCTGGAACGCACATTTGACCGGGGAGGATATGCGCTGGGGTCAGGAAACAGTATTCCCAATTATATTCCCTGGGAGAATTATAAAGCAATGATAACAAAAGCATATGAATAAGGAGGATCATTATGAGTAAAGCAAAAATTGTATTTATTGGGGCAGGGAGCATGTCATTTGGGATTCCTACATTTAAGGATCTCTTTACCACCAGGGAATTGGAGCAAAGTACCCTTTCTCTTGTGGACATCGATGAGCAGAATCTGGAAAGAATGTATCAGCTGGCACTTAAGATGAACGAGGCGTCCGGAATGAATCTCAGAATCGAAAAGACAAGTAACAGAAGGGATGTGCTGCCGGGGGCAGATTATGTGGTTAACAGTCTGGCTATTGAAAGGTGTGAGCTTTGGAAAAAGGATTTTCAGGTTCCATTAAAATATGGCATTAAGCATTGTCTTGGGGAAAACGGAGGTCCGGGTGCATTGTTTTTTGGAATGCGCACGATTCCCCTCATTATGGAGATCTGCAAGGATATGGAGGAATTATGTCCCGATGCATGGTTTTTGAATTTTTCCAATCCGGAAAGCAGAATTGTACTGGCTGTCAATCAATATACAAATATTAAGTGCATAGGTCTTTGCCATGGGATCTTCATGGCGCAGGATGATGTGAGTAAAGTATTGGGCAGGGAGAAAGAAAGCATTGAAGTGTCTGCAGCGGGAATGAATCATTTTCAGTGGCTTCTCAGTATTCGTGACCGGGAGACAGGAGCAAATCTCTATGAAGAATTAAGAGAAAAAGAGAAAAGCTATGACAGCAAATTTGAACCATTTACAAGAAAGATGTTCCGGGCAGTTGGAATGTGGCCTACCTGTTCCGACGATCATCTGGGTGAATATCTTCCATATGGGTATGAGGCAGGTATGGAAGGTTATGATTTTGACAAGGATGAGCAGGAGCGAATCCAGATGAAAAAGGATGTCCGTGAAGTAATAGATGGGGAAGCCGGTGCAGAAAAATGGCTGGTAAAATCGGGAGAGAAAGCCATGGAAGTAATTACAGCCCTGCATACCGGCAAAAGAACTTTTATTCCTTCGGCAGTTGTATATAATGGCGGAGCAATTACGAATCTGCCGGATGATGTAGCTGTTGAAATTCCAATTATAGTGGATAAAGATGGAGTGCATAAGGTACATATCGGCAACCTGCCTCAGAATATCAGTTCGCTGCTTTCCCTTCAGGTAGGAGCACAGCAAATGGCTGTCCGTGCTGCAATGTATGGTGACAAAGAAATGGCTTATCAGGCACTTTTAGCCGATCCTGTTATAAACAGCACAGATGCTGCAAGAAATATTGTAGATGAACTTTGGGAAGTGAACAAGGCTTATATAAAAAGAACCCTGTAGCCCAGAAGCTTTTGAACATAGCAGAGTAAAAGGAGAAGCAGATTATGAGGAAAAAAATAATTGCAGCAGTATTATGTATATGTATGACAGCAGGAACAATGGCAGGATGTATGGGGATTGGAAACAAAGAAAAGCAGCTGGAGAAAACAGAGGCAGAAAAGTCTGAGCCGGGCAGTGAAGGGGCAGAGAGCCAGGCAGGAAAATCAGAGGAAATTGACTATAATGCAACCTTTGAACTCCGTTTCACTTCATCCCTGAATGGAGAAGTGAGAACTGCGCTGTTAGAGGAGGCAGCACAGAAATTAAATGAAAAATGGCCTAATGTAACGGTAGTAAATGAGAGTACCAGTGATTATGCCCAGAAACTGAAACTGGAATTTAGTTCAGGTGACGGATATGATATGGTTTACCTGGATGATTTGAACCAGCAGGCGCTGATGGAAAATAATTATCTTATGGATATTACGGAGGATGTACTTGAGAGAGGATGGATTGAAAAGTCTGTTCCGGGATCTATCGAATTTAATAATCTCCGTACTCCGGATAAGTATTACAGTGCATCATTTCTTATGGCACCCATTGTAGTGTATTACAATAAAGATATATTCAAAGAAATTGGCGTTCAGGTACCAAAAACCGTGGAAGAGCTGGAAATAATTATGCAAAAAGCTAAGGAAGCGGGCTATATCCCTACGGAATGCGGCGGTGATAATTACTATCAGATTATATGGGCGGCAGAGAGTATGATGCTGAATTCAGCTCCAAAAGAAGATATTGATGACTGGTATTATAAAAAGACATTTTCCGATAACATGAAAACCGCTGTAACCGATGCATTTGCACATATCAGTGACTGGTATGAAAAAGGTTATTACAGAGAGAACTTTGAAGGAGTAAAAGGGGATGATGTCCCGGCGCTTTTCAGTCAGGGAAAAACAGCGTTTACTATCGATGGTGATTGGAGCCTGGCAAATTTTGAAGCCAGCGGACTCAACATTGGAGCATTTATTTTCCCGGGATTCTCAGCGGATTCAGAACCATATATCGTAGATGCGACGGATGGGGCGTGGGCATTAAATGCAAATCTGGATGCTGATAAAAAAGCAGCGGCACTGGATTGGATCGATATCTTTTTTGAAGATGATTTCGTAAAGAAGTGGTATGAAGCCAGTTTTACTCCTGCAACATTAACAGATGTATCCGGTGTGGAAGCCACAGTGCTGCATAAAGAAGTGGTTGAAAGTACAAAAAATGCCAAGATCGGGTTTTATTTAGACAATGTGAAGCCTGGTTATCTGGACTATATGATCAAAGAAACACAGCTTCTGACTCAGGGCCAGCATACACCGGAATCGTTATGTGACAGCCTTGAAAAGGAGTGGGGTAAGGAGTAAAAGCGAAAGAAGAGGTGAACGTAAATGGAAGAAGCAGCGATACTGCGCAAGAAGAAAAAAATAAATGTAATGGCATATGTATTTATAATGCCCGCATTGATACTGTTTATTGTTTTTGTCTGCTGGCCTTTACTTCAGACTGTTTATCTCAGCTTTAACAGCTGGGATGGATTAGGGGAAATTGAATTTGCAGGTTTGAAAAATTACAAGGAATTCTTTACGGATCCACTGGTGCTGCAGTCCGCAAAAAACAATGTAATATGGATGCTTTGTTCTTGTACAATTCCCATAGCGATAGGTCTGATACAGGCTTCTCTGCTGGTGAATTCCAACATTAAGCATGGAAAGATCTTTCAGCTGATTCTTTTTCTGCCTCAGGTTTTTTCCAGTGTAGTTGCAGCAGTAATATGGGCATGGATTTATAATCCGGCAATGGGGCCTTTGAATAAAATGCTGGAGAATATAGGTCTGGGCGGATTGGCACAGTCCTGGCTGGGGGATACTAAATTTGTTATGATTTCGTTACTGGTTATGTCTGTCTGGATGGGGTATGGATTCAGTACAGTAGTATACAGTGCCGCCATTCAGGGCATCAGTTCGGAATTATATGAAGCCGCTACCATGGATGGCTGCGGACCGTTTCGAAAGTTCTTCTATATTACGATACCCAGTGTAAGGCTTACGACTACAACCCTTTTGCTGTTTGCACTGATTGATTCGTTCAAGGTTTTTGACATTGTATATCAAATGACAAAAGGGGGACCGGGTTACAGCTCCTATGTACTGTCCTACTATTTGTATAATGAAGCATTTGTTAAGAACCGGATAGGTTATAGTGCTACAATCGCTGTTATTATGACTATATTTATTCTGTTTATTTCAAAAGGATTTCTGCGTTTTCGGAAAGGCGGCGAAGAGATATGAGGAAGAAGAAAAATTATACCCCGGCAGTATATGCGGTGCTATGTATCTGCTGCTTATGCACGCTGGTTCCCTGTGTATTGATTGTCATTACATCCTTGCGGACCACAGCGGAAATCGTGCAGTCGGGACTATTTGGAAATATTCAGAAACTCCATTGGGAAAATTATATACAGGCATGGAAAGTGGGACATTTTCCAAAGTATCTCTTTAACAGTATGTATATATCCTTATTTTCGGTAATAGGCGTGCTTTTATTTTCACTGCTTTCGTCATATGCCATGAGCTGCCTGAAGTTCAAAGGCAGAAATCTTTTTCAGACATTAATCGTTATGGGACTTGTAATCCCCCTGGAAATTATCGTAATTCCATTATTTTACGATATGAAATCCATGGGACTTATGAATACGCACTGGGCAGTGATTCTGCCCACGATAGCCATGAATGTGCCTTTTGGAACCTTTCTGCTAAGCGGATTCGTAAAAGAAATCCCGGCATCACTCCTGGAATCGGCACGCATGGATGGTACTAATGAGTGGCAGACCTTGTGGTATATTGTGACACCAATAATCAAACCTGCACTGATATCCTTGCTGATCTTCACTTTCATGTGGTCCTGGAATGCTTTCATGCTACCCAATATCATGATTAAAAGTGAAACCATGAGGACTTTGCCTCTGGGACTTGACTTTTTCCGCGGAAAGAATTCACAGAACATTCCGCTCATATCAGCTGCATCCAATATTATCGCTTTACCTGTTATTATCGTCTATCTTACGTTCCAGAAAAATCTGATCAAAGGGATGATGGTTGGAGCAGTAAAGGGGTGATATGTGTTTAAAACATGCCGGAGAGCGGACAGACAGGCTTCAAAGTGTTTACTTTGGAGCCTGTTTTTTGTGCCTCTGCTTGGTGCGACTATTCAGACATCAATTATTAATATATCCATATCATTAGCTGTCTTTCTTGCTGGTCAATTCATAAATAAGGGATACCTTAATATTCTGGTTATAATTTCCAAAATGGCGTCCAAATAAAGTCATGCCGCCCACATTCAGGGAATCTTCCGGCACCCCTATCCGGTATTTAAAGGATTTACCGTTTTGTATACCTAAATCAGATAAACGGTAGTCGCTGATCTTTTTATTATCCATAAAACATCCCTCATCATTAATAGATAAGGTTTTTAACAATCCATACTGGTTGTAGCCGTCCAGCCACCAATCTGGTGAGTAGACACCCCGGTGAGTTCCAAAGTCGGAAGGAGAAGTCCAGATGCCCAGAGGTTTTTTGTTGATGGAAAAGTGAATATCACTGGGCCAGTCTTCACGTATTCCCGGAGCCTCTGAAGAGATTTCCTGAGAAATACGGATTTCCGTCAGGCGTTGGTTTTTCTCTAAATAGTTAGGTATCAGAGGATGGAGTTCAAAGGAAGGGACAATCTGTTTATTTCAATGATCCTGATTTCTATGGTACCGGGCATTGTAAATATTATCCCCATGTATTCCATTGTGGATAAACTGGGCTGGGTGGATCAGGCGGTATCCTGCATAGTTCCGGGACTTGCTAATGTTACGAATATATTTCTCATCAGGCAGTTTATGTTTGGAATACCCAAGGAGCTGGATGAAGCGGCGATCATAGATGGAGCCGGTCATTTCCGCATATATGGGCAGATTATCATACCGGCGTTAAAACCGGTTCTGACGGTTGTTGCACTTTTTACATTTACTGGCTCCTGGAATGACTTTTTGTGGCCATCCATTGTGTTCAACGATGTGTCACATATGCCTGTTTCGGCAGGACTCCAGCTGCTTCAGGGAATGTACGATGCTCATCAGGCAGGTACTTTGCTTGCAGGTGCAGCTGTTGCAATGATACCGACCTTTATTATCTATATGTTTGCACAAAAACATTTTATCAGCACCATGTCCTTTGCGGCAGCAGTAAAAGGTTAATAGAAAAGTACACATTTGAATGTGTGAGATCAATTAAAAAATATAAAGAAAGGAAGCCACACTGTGATTCATTAATTTGAGTGTCTGAGTGGCAGAATTACAGGCAGCCTGTAATATTTAATGGTATAAGTATGCGAAAAGCAAAAATGAAAGCGGACAGAGATTTTCAAATAGGAGAAGTTGATAAAAGAATATTTGGTTCATTTATCGAACATGTGGGAAGAGCCGTATATGGTGGGATTTATGAACCTGGTCATCCCCTTGCGGATGAATTTGGTTTTCGAAAAGATGTGATGGAACTGGTAAAAGAAATTGATGTGCCTATTGTGCGGTATCCGGGAGGTAATTTTGTGTCCGGATATAACTGGGAAGATGGAGTTGGTCCCAAAGATAAGCGCCCCAAAAGGTTAGAATTAGCATGGAATGCCACGGAAACCAACGAAGTGGGACTTAATGAATTTGCAAAATGGGCACAGGCGGTAAATACCGAAATAATGATGGCGGTAAACCTTGGAACCAGAGGGGTAGATGCAGCAAGAAACCTGGTAGAATACTGCAATCACACTTCCGGATCTCATTATAGTGACCTGCGGATCGAGCATGGTGTAAAAGAACCTTATAAGATTAAAACCTGGTGTCTGGGAAATGAAATGGATGGACCTTGGCAGATCGGACATAAGACAGCTGAGGAATACGGAAGAATTGCATGTGAAGCAGGAAAAGTAATGAAGGGAGTGGACCCGGAAATAGAACTTGTAGCTTGCGGATCCTCTTCTGTGGACATGCCTACTTTTGGTGACTGGGAGGCGGAGGTTCTGAATCAGGCTTATGATCAGGTAGACTATATTTCTCTTCATCAGTATTATGGGAATAAATCTATGGATACAGCTAACTTCTTGGCTAAGACGCTGGATATGGACCGTTTTATCTCTGGTGTGATCTCAACCTGTGATTATATTCAAAGTAAAAAGAAAAGCAAGAAGAAAATCAATCTGTCCTTTGATGAGTGGAATGTATGGTTTCATACTTCCGGGGAGAATCCTAAGCCCTGGAGCATTGCACCGCCGCAGCTGGAAGACGTCTATAATGTAGAAGACGCACTCATGGTAGGGGCAATGCTGATTACACTTCTGCGTCATGCGGACCGGGTGAAAATGGCATGTCTTGCCCAGCTGGTAAATGTAATTGCACCGATTATGACTCACAATGGAGGTGATGCATGGAGACAGACGATCTTTTATCCATATCTGCATGCATCTAAATATGGCAGGGGAACCGTATTATGGACGTTGATTGATTCTCCAAAGTATGATTCCAGAGATTATAGCGATGTTCCTTATCTGGATGCGGTTGCTGTGTATACCAAAGATGGAATCACTGTTTTTGCTCTGAACAGGGGTGAGGAAGAAATGGAGTTAGATTGCGAAATCAGCGGATTTGGGATATACTATGTGAAAGAGCATATTGTATTAAAAAATGCCGACCGCTATGCTGCTAATACTATGAAGCATCCGGAATGTATCGTTCCCATGTGTAATGGCAATGCGGCTATAGAGGATGGTATATGCAAAGCAGTGCTGTCTCCGTTGTCATGGAATGTTATTCGCCTGTGTGTATAAAACGGGGAAGTGTTTTTTAAAATTGGAGGATATGAGATGACTAGAAGAGAACGTGTGATAGCAGCTTTAAATCACAGAGAAACGGATATTGTCCCGTACTTTGTAGAATTTACTGAACAGGAAGCTCAGAATATGTCAGCTTTTCTGGTAAATCGTGAATTTGAAAAAGACTGGGGGCTACATCTGCACTATATACAGTATTGGGGGTGGCCTACGCAGAGGGAGGACAAGCCGGAATACTTTGTGGATGATTTCGGTGTGGAATGGAACCGTTCTGGTGCTGATAAGGATATTGGGATGGTGGATCATCCCTTATTCCCGGATCCGGATGAGGAAATCGTTTATACATTTCCTAAAATAGATGAGATGCGTCTACGGGCTGAATATGAGCAGCTAATTGCTGAAAAAGAAGATAAATTCTGTATGGCTGGGTTTGGATTTTCCATGTTTGAACGTTCCTGGAGCCTGATGGGCATGGAAAATGTACTAATACGCATGTTGACTGATCCGGAAAGCCTGGAAGAATTATATGACAGCATCTGCGAGTATAATCTACATTTGATTGATATCGCTTTAGAATATGAGATAGATGGCGTTTACTTTGGAGATGACTGGGGACAGCAAAAGGGAATGATTATGGGACCGGAGCACTGGCGGCATTTTATAAAACCCAGGATGAAGCGAATGTATGACCGTGTACATAAGGAAGGAAAATATGTATTTCAGCATTCCTGCGGAGACTGCAGCGAGATATTGGGAGACCTGATTGAAATTGGACTTGACTGTTACCAGACCTTCCAGCCGGAAATCTATGATATTGAGGAAGTGAAAAAGAAATATGGGGACAAACTGACTTTCTGGGGTGGAATTTCAACGCAGCACTTACTGGTTCAGGCGACAAAAGAGCAGGTACAGCAGGAAACGATCCGGATTATGAAGATCATGAAAAAGGGTGGCGGTTATATAGCGGCGCCGACCCATGCGGTTGCTTTTGATGTACCGCCTCAAAACATAGCTGCCATGATAGAAGTATTCCAAAACCAGAGTAAATTTGGGATACACTGATAAAGCAAGTTTAATAAAAACATGCTCTAACCCATTTATACCATAAACTATCATCATAAGTTTTCAAAAAGGAGCATTGATGAAAAAGACAATTACTTCTGTACTAACCATATTTATATTGTTCTTTTCATTCACAACTAAAAGTTATGCCATGTCAGCTCCCCAGTCTGCGGCAATCCAATCCTTGCTGGATGATGCCTGCCGCAAATCCGGGGTGCCGGGGATGTCTTTATCAATACTTAAGGATGATGAAGTGTCTTACTTTTCTTCCGGGTATGCCAACCGGGAAAAGGGGCTGGCTGCAAGTGAGAATACGTTATATGAGCTGGCTTCGGTAAGTAAAGCTTTTACCGGCATGGGTATCCTGTTGTTAGAAGAGCAAGGTCGCCTTTCAATGACCGACACTGTACAGAAATACCTGCCCTGGTTTACTTTAAAATATGAGGGGAAACCGGTTGATATGCAAAGCCTTACACTCAATAACTTTCTTCATCATACCAGCGGCCTGGTGAATGCCCGACATACCCAAAGTATTCCCCGGGGCAATACGCCGGATATGCTGCAAAAGACAGTGGAAATGCTAACGGATGCGGAATTGGCGTTCCTTCCCGGTGAACAATATGAGTATGGAACGGTTAACTATGATGTCTTGGGATTGGTGATTGAAAAAGTGTCGGGACAAAGCTATGAAGATTTTATGACGGAACAGGTATTAAAGCCGTTAGGTCTTGACCAGACGTATGTTTATCAGGAAGATGCCAGTGCTACCGGGCAGCTGGCGCAGGGTTATCGTTCTTCTTTTTTTATGACAACACCATATAACGCGCCGGAATATGCCGGGAACAAACCCGCAGGCTATATCATATCCAGTGCAGAAGATATGTCACGCTGGATGGGCATACAAATGGGGACGGTGCAGGACATTCCCGATATATTCCATGGAGTTATCGAAAAATCACATCAGGGAGATCAGTCTGTTCCGGCTGTCAGCGATATGTATTATGCAGCGGGCTGGATGGTGGACGCTGACCAGACAATAGTCGAACACCAGGGGGAGAATCCCAATTTCAGAACCGAAGCAGCCATGCTTCCAAAGGATCGAACAGCCATATGCCTGCTGAGCAACGGCACCAATACCAATATTAGTCTGGTACTAAAAGTCAAAGATATATTAGACGGCAATCTGGCGCAGTCATATGAAATAGGAAGTACGCAGCTAATGGATATTGTCTTGTCAGCTGCTACAATTATTTTTGGCTTATCAACGGTTCTGCTTTTTTTCATGGGACTGCACAGAAGGAAATCCCATAACCGGCAGGCAATGGGAAAAAAGAGAAAAATCGTAACGGCCATTCTATTGGTAGCAGTCATTGTCCTGTGTATCATAGGTGTTGCTTTGGACTGGTCTGTGATACTTGTCTGGGAAACATATAGCGTTCTTACGGCGTTTATATCTGCTGTTTTACTAATTGCAGGGATTACATGGTTTGTCTATACATACCGGTATAAGGATTAATCGGATATGAACGGGCAAATACGTTATCAAACTGAATTTGTAGTATAAGAATTAAGAAGATTTGAGCATCAAGTTAAGTTATGAAAGCACAATAAAAAAACGAATCGTGAAAGCACCAGATAATCGAGCTATCTGGTGCTTTATCTTTTTAATACTATTTAAATAGAAGTTATGCTGCAGATATCAGCTATAATATCGAATTGCCGCCTTCCATTTCTAACTGCATATAATGTAAATTTGTACTCAGATGCTCTACCATAGCTTCTGAGGCAGCCTTTTCATCATGGGACAGAATGGCATCCACGATTTTTCTGTGGGTCTTGATAGTCTCATCTTTTAGAATCCGCTGGGTAAGAGTAGTTATAAAATCAATACCGCTGCGATCGATGATGGGGATGATGCTCTGGAGCACAATGTTTCTGCTGGCGCGTGCAATGCTGGCATGAAATGCGATATCTGCTTCCGTATGATCTTTATTGTTTTTAATCAGTTGTTCTATTTTTAAACAGAGTTCACTTATTTCACGGAGATCAGATTCGTCTGCGTTGCGTGCTGCGAGGGCTGCCATCTGGGGTTCTATCAGCATTCTTACAGAGATCAGATCCATCGCCAGTTGTTTTTTGTCTTTTATGAAAGTAAAGCCAAGGGGATCGTCCACTACACCTGGTTCCTGACAGACAAATGTTCCGGAACCCCGCCGTATTTCCACGATATTTCTGGATACCAGGATCTTGACCGCTTCCCGGATAGTACTGCGGCCTACCTTTAAACTTTCTGCCAGCTGGAATTCATTGGGAAGCTTTTCACCGGCTTTTATCTTATTTGTTATAATTAATTCAATTATTGCATCGGAAACTTTTTCTGCCAAAGGTTTATCGGCTATATTTTCAAATTCGTACATAGATAGTTTCTCCAAAGGTTCATTAGATTATATTTTATTGTTAAAATCGGGCATGAAAAACAAAGTAAAGCTTAATCGCATTAATTGTATCATGTTTTTTTTGATTCAACAATTAGTTATTTTAAATAGTTAAAATACATAAAAAAATCCATTGACAAATTCTTTCATTGTTGATATTATATAGTAAATACATCAGACGTCTGATGACATGACGTATACGAAGGGAGGGCAGTATTAACTACCATATATAGTGTTCCAGAAAAATAAAAAAGGGTTTTACAAAAGAATGGAGGAGAAGTATGTTTGAGAATTTGTTACAGAATCCCGTATATATGTTGGGGATTGTTGCGGCAGCAGTTATTATTTTGATTGTATTGGTGATGAAGTTTAAGGTTAATGCATTTGTTAGTTTATTGATCGTGAGTGTACTGAGTGCATTTGCTGCCGGAATGACTCCGGGAGATACGCTGGCTTCCATTACCGGGGGGATGGGAAGCACGCTGGGCGGAATTACGATTATCGTTGCATTGGGGGCAATGTTAGGTGCAATGCTGGAGGTATCCGGCGGCGCTAAGGTAATGGCGAATACTTTGATTAAGACCTTTGGAATTAACAAGGCTCCTTTGGCACTGGTGGCAGTTGGTATTATTGTTGGAACGCCGGTTTTCCTGGATGTGGCATTTATTATTCTGATTCCGGTTGTCTATTCACTGTCGAAGCAGACGAAGAAGTCGGTGCTGTTCTTCTCACTGCCGCTGCTTGCCGGACTAGCGGTAGGACATACGTTGATTCCGCCCACACCGGGACCTGTTACGGTTGCCAATATCGTAGGTGCGGATCTTGGAAGCGTTATTATGATGGGATATGTAGTGGGGATACCGGCAGCGATCTGCGGCGGCATTTTCTATACGAAATTTATTGCGAAGCGTATAAATGTCAATCCGCCGGAAGTTCCGGAGGTGGCTGTGGAAGACGAGCGGAAGCTTCCATCTTTCGGTATCGTGGTATTGAATATTTCCCTTCCATTAATATTAATCGTAATCAGAACGGTTTGTGATTTGATTTTACCGGAAGAAAATACATTAAGGGTTGTTTTGAACTTTATCGGTGCACCGGAAATAGCACTTTTGATCTCTGTTCTGTTTTCGTTTTTAACTTTGGGACTCCAGCGGGGGATTTCCAAATCAGTTATTGAAGAAGTATGTTCCAAAGCACTTGGTCCGGCAGGTATTATTCTTGCGGTAACGGGAGCGGGCGGCGTCTTCAAACAGGTACTAATTGACAGTGGAATAGGAACAAGTCTGGCTGATATGATGTCACAGGCAAGCATCAGTCCCATATTTATGGCATATTTAATTGCTACGATGATGAGAATTTCCGTTGGATCTGCAACGGTATCTATGACTACGGCAGCAGGAATTATGGCGCCGGTCATCGCTGCAACAGGCACAAATCCAACGCTGGTTGTAATGGCAATCGGATGCGGGGCAATCAACTTTGTACATTTTAATGACAGTGGATTCTGGCTGATCAGCAAATATTCCGGTACCAACGAAAAAGAAACTTTGAAGACCTGGTCCGCGATGGCAACAATTATAGGTATTACCGGAATTATCATCGTAATGATCCTGTCTATATTTATAAAATAGGAAACCGGATGTATTGTATTTGGAAATTCATTCAGCAGTCTGAAGGTTCAGAGCGGTGGTATGAATTAGAAAAATGAGAAACAGATACAGAATGATTTGTGGAATGATTGGAGGAACATATGAATTCTTATGAACGAGTAATGGCGGTATGTAAACATGAAAAACCGGATGTGGTTCCGGCAGGTCCCTTTCTGGGAAATCACGCAGCGAAGATCTGTAAGGTCCCGCTGAGCAAATATTATACGGATGGAAAGGTAATGGGAGAGGTTTTGTACAAAGCCTGGGAGGAGTATGGCTATGATATTATTTTCACCCACTCCGACGGCTATTACATATCCGAAGGTATGGGAGTGGAGACCAGAAAGGAAGGGGATGACCTTCCGATTGTAACCAGACATGGAATAAGCTCCCTCTTGGAAGCCGGGAAAATCAAGGTACCGGATCCATACCGGGATGGCAGAATGTCCGTATATCTGGAGGCAATTGCCTATTTGAAATCCAAACTGGGAGGCAAGGTAGCCATAAGAGGAACCGGAACTGGGATGTTTTCCCTGGTTTCCCACATATACGGCATACAGGAACTGCTGCTGGACATGGCTGAAATGCAGTATGCGGACGAAGATGAAGATGCAAAGGAAATGGAAAAGTGCTTTTATGAATTAATGGAAACCTGTACGGAAACCCTGATCCGGTTTACAACGGCAGAGCTGGACGCGGGTGCCAATATCATTCATCTGGGAGATTCGCTGGCATCGCTGGATGTAGTTTCACCTCAGATTTTCCGAAAGTATATCTATCCCTATCTGAACAAATTCTTTACCAGGATGAAACCGGAGTTTGAACGGCATAGTGCTTTTGGCCTGCTTCATATATGCGGTAATAACACGGCGGTTCTGGATGATTATGCCTCGACAGGTGCCGATATCTATGAGGTGGATTATAAAGTGGATCTTCAGGAATGTAAACAGCGGATTGGCAACAAGATGATTTTAATGGGAAATGTAAATCCGGTGGAGCTGTTGCAGGACAATGAGGAAAAAGTAAAAGAACTCTGCAGAAGTTGCTTGGATGTGGGGACGCAGGGAGGCGGATTCATTCTGGGAACCGGCTGTGAAACTGCAATAAATACACCGATGGAAAACCTGAAACGGATGGTGGAGGAAGCCCATAACTACCGTTATTAAAATCCGGCACCCGGCTTTTCATCTGGCACCCGAATTTCCGTGAACCATGGAAAACAGACAGATTAGGATACAAAGTATGGCGCGCGGCTGTCAGAGAGCAATTTAGAATACGCTCTGGAACATGACTAAATATTACGAACTATAAAGAGAGGATACAGGAAATGAAAATAACAAATTTGAAATTATATATGGTGCAGCCCAGATGGCTTTTTCTAAAGGTTGAAACGGATGAAGGAATCTGCGGATGGGGAGAGCCGGTTATCGAAGGCAGGGCGGAATCTGTTAAGGCATGCGTGGAAGAAATGAAAACCTATTTAATCGGCAGTGATCCAAGACGGATAGAAGATATCTGGCAGGTGCTCTATCGGGGCGGATTCTACCGGGGAGGTCCTATTTTATCCAGTGCAATATCCGGAATCGAACAGGCTTTGTGGGATATAAAAGGAAAATATTACAATATGCCGGTATATGAATTCTTAGGAGGCACGTGCCGGGACCACATTGATGTATACTGCTGGATCGGCGGAGACCGCCCCTCTGATGTGGGCATTGAGGCGAAAAAGCAGGAAGATCTGGGCTTTAAGGCGATCAAAATGAATGCTACGGAGGAAATGGCATATATCGACAGCTTTGCAAAGGTAGATGCAGTCTGTGAACGTGTGGCAGCAATCCGTGAGCAATGCGGAAAGTACTTTGGCATTGCTGTGGATTTCCATGGCAGAGTACATAAGAGTATGGCGAAAATCCTGGTGCAGGAACTGAATCAGTTTCACCTCATGTTCATTGAAGAACCGGTATTGTGTGAAAACTACGAGGCACTGAGGGAAATTGCAAAATACACAGCATCCCCAATTGCTACCGGAGAGCGGTTATTTACCAGGTGGGATTTTAAGAAAATCTTCGAACAGGGTGTTGTGGATATTATTCAGCCGGATTTATCCCATGCAGGAGGTATTCTGGAATGCAGGAAGATTTCAGCGATGGCGGAAGCCTATGATGTTGCAGTGGCACCCCACTGTCCCCTGGGACCCATTGCACTGGCTTCCTGTCTGCAGATGGATGCATGTACACCTAACGCATTCATTCAGGAACAGAGCCTTGGAATTCATTACAATCAGGGCAGTGACCTGTTGGATTATCTGGCTGATCCTAAGGTATTTGAGTATCGGAACGGAGTAGTGCAGATACCTTCAAAACCAGGACTTGGAATTGAAATAAACGAAAAGTATGTGGAAAAGATGGCAGAGACAGGTCATGACTGGAAGAATCCGGTATGGCGCAACAGCGATGGAACCGTGGCGGAATGGTAGAAAGGAAGTGTTTTGGATGGAAATGACGGCTAAAGTCATTCGGGATTTTAAAGATAAAATTTCAAAGGGACCGGTGCTTGGACCCTTTTGCAAAACGCTGGATCCTTCCTTTATTGAAATATTGGGATACAGTGGATTTGATTTCTGCATTCTGGATATGGAACATGGTCCGGCAGCAAGTTCGAATCTGTCTGATCTGATCCGGGCCTGTAATGTAACCGGTATTCTGCCGGTAGTAAGAGTGCCTGAGATATCGGAGCAGGCAATCGGCAAAGCACTGGATCTTGGTGCCGGAGCGGTGCAGATTCCCCAGATCACTAATGCACTTCAGGCAAAAAAGGCAATTGAATTAGCCAGGTTTTATCCCAAGGGAGAACGGGGGGTATGCAGGTTTGTGAGGGCAGCGCTTTATTCGGCAATGCCCAGAGAAGAATATTTTGAAAGTTCCAATGAAATCCTTGTTACCCTTCAGATTGAAGGAGTAGAAGCGATTCATAATCTGGAGGAGATCATGGAAGTGGAAGGGATCGACATTATTTTTATTGGTCCTTATGACCTTTCACAGTCCCTGGGAGTTCCGGGACAGATTGACCACCCGAAAGTTTTGGAGTATATGAATGCCATTGTCGATATGGGAATGCGCAGGAATATTCAGATCGGAACATTTGTGGATACGCGAAAGGGTATGAATAAATGGATCGCCCAGGGTGTACGGTATGTCTCGTATTCTGTGGATGTGGGTATTTTTATGGATGCCTGCAAAGAACTGGTGGGAGATTTTGAAGCAGCGAAGAACTGACGAGACAAAAAAGTACCTTTTTGTTTTAAGAAATTCAGATGAAATCTTAAAACAAAGAGGTATTTTGCGATATTATTTATAAATGCAAATTCATTTCAGAAGTGTAATTTATTTTCGAAATGTAAATTCCTTTATATCCATTAAACGCCTGTCTAAATCATTTCCATGGAAGGTAAGGTACAGGGTTTTCACGCCGGTTACCGGAAGGAGGTCACAGGTAAAAGACTGCCAGACGTTCCATCCGCCGGTTGGCGGTACCAGGCAGGAACCGATGACCTCGTCATCTGCCCATATTTCAACGATTCCACCGTTTATGCGGGCAGCGGCGGTGACTGTAAATGACCGGGGAGCTTCAAAGGAAAAATAGCGGTAAGCAGCCCAGGAATTATTGCAGATATGGGAAAGGATTTCACCGCCGCCGTTTTCGTCGGGGCAAAGGAAGGGTCCGTTTCTCACCTGGCAGGCAAGGGAAGCCGCATATGTTCCGTCAGCTTTCAGCGGTTCAGAAGCACCCTGGGAAGTCATAGGAACCTCCGGAATACCACCGTTTTCATCAAAATAAATTTTCTCGATACACATTCTGCGGTTGAATTTGGAGTTCTGGGAGGAGCGGTGGTAGAACACATACCACTGATCTTTATATTCAGCAATACATCCGTGATTGTTCCAGGTCTGGGGATCGCAGTAAATATTGTCGATGATCACGCCTCCTTTTTGAAAAGGACCTAAAGGGGAGCGGGAAACGGCATATGACATGCAGGTCGCCCTGCCTCTGGCAGTGTCAGTGTACACCAGGTAGTAAAGCCCGTTCCGTTTGCGCATAGAGGCACCTTCGTGAAATCCATGGCGCTTTTCATCAATCAGACAGGAATCTAAGGAAGAAAGATCCAATGACTTCATATCGGTATTCAGTTTTGCGCCGGACAGCTGGAACTGCCCCCAATAATAGTAAGCCTGGCCATCGTCATCGATAAATACGGAAGGATCAATGCCGGAACCGTCTGCATAAGGAACCGCAACGGGATCAGTGAAATATCCACAGGGAGTATCGGAAACAGCCACGCCTTCATAGGAATTGGTCATACAGAAATAAAGATAGTACTTCCCGTCTTTGCAGATACAGTCCGGGGCATACATCAGGGAGCCCTCCTTTGCCCAGGGAATATCACTGCTTTGCAGACAGATGCCATGGTCTGTCCAGTGGATGAGATCATCCGTTGAAAAAACATGCAGCACATCGCTGCAGTATGTGGTTTCGCCGCTGATATCATAAGAACCATAGAGGTACATGCGGCCGTCAGGCATAAGGCGGGCTTCCCCGTCAGGTACAAAATGTGTTAAAGGCAGTATCGGATTCATAAAATAAATTCCTTTCTTTAATATTTGCTACTCGAGTAGCAAAAAAATAGTAACTTCACAATAACATATAAAATTAGCTGCTGTCAATGATCTGTTTTCCTTTTATATGAAATCAGGATTCTGAAAAATAAAAAATATACTCGGGTAAATTTTTATTAAATAACTATTGACAATAACACGTATCTCTGGTAAGATCTACTTATACAAAAGGATCAAATTCGATAAGAATTTACATAGAATTTGAAAATAACAATACATAATATACAAAAAATACCAACAGGGAATGATTTTATCATTCCATTTATTTAAAAAAATAATTTACCCGAGTAAATAGGAGATGAGTGTATGAAAGCAACCAGATCAGATGTGGCAAAGCTGGCAGGAGTTTCAACAGCTACGGTATCAAATGCTTTAAGTAATCCGGAAAAGGTAAAAGACGAAACCGTGAAGAAAGTACTGGAAGCGGTGAAAGTCCTGGATTACAGGCCGGACATGATAGCGAGAAGCATGTCTACAAAAAAGACGATGCAAATAGGAATTGTATTAGAGAATATTTCGAATCCATTTTTTGGAGATATCGTCAGAGGGTTCGAAAGTGCGGCAAACGAAAAAAATTACTTCGTAAATATCTGTACCGGTTTTAATAAACTGGATGAATATTTTGACAACTTTATTACCAGAAGGCTGGATGGGGTATTTGTAACAGCCATTCCTTACAAGTTCAATATGGATAAGCTATACCATTTGGTTGACAATGGGATTAAAGTATTGGTCAGCGGCAATGTTGGAGCAGATTTCAGAAAAGTTTCTTCTATAGAAAATGACCACATGGCCGCCATGCATGAAGCTATGGAATATCTCTACAGCCTGGGACACCGGGACATTGCTTACTTAAGCGGACTTGGAAGGAATCTTCCCTATGATTTGAGAAGTATCGGTTACCGGCAGATGGTGGAACGCTTAGGACTGCCCTGCGGGGAAGACCTATTGTTTGACGGAAAGTACCCTTATTCTACAGATATGACAGACGGTTATTATTACGCTAACGAATTAATGAAATCCGGCAGGAAATTTACGGCTGTGATCTGTGTCAATGATCTGATGTCCCTGGGAGCTATAAAAGCATTTAAGGAAAAGGGGTACCGGGTACCGGAGGATGTGTCAGTTATGGGATTTGACGGGATTACTTATGGAGAATACTGGGAGCCGTCTTTAACCACCATGAATCTGGATAAAGTGAAATTCGGTGAAAAAGCTTTTGAATTACTGTATTCCAATATATCAAAAGGAAATACAGGATATTTTGAAAATAAGCTGAGCCTGATTAAGAGAATGTCAACTGCAAAATGCAGATGATATATAATGCGTGCGTAAGATCAGTGAAAGGAGGTAAAAAAACTGTTTCCCGCATATAGGAACCGGTGGAACGATAGCCTAGAGGAAAACAGTGGATAAATTATAACATAGATACGATAAACACGCAACGTATTCAGTATAAAATTATAACAGAATTAAAATCAATAATTAAAAATTAACAATTAAAGGAGCGAAGTCATATGAAAAAGAGAAATAAAATGGTAGCATGCCTTCTGGCAGCAACAATGATTTTGTCAAGCTTTTTATCCGGATGCAGTGCAAACGGAGGAGCTGGGGAAACACAGAAAGGAACATCCAAAGAGTCCGCAGCGGACAGCGAAGCAGCAGCTTCTGATAAAAAGGATACGGAAAATGGCAGCGAGGGTACAACAGCTGGAAGTACATCCGATGTTGGCTGGGACACCTCAAAAGAAGATACCATAACCTTAGCGGTGATTAATAATTTCTATACTGCCGGCGAGAAAAAGCTTGCAGAAGAATACATGAAGCTTCATCCGGAAACGAAAGTAGTTGTGGATGTTATATCTGACAATGATTCATACATAACAAAAATGATGACATCAATGAGCGATGACAGAGAAAATGCACCGGATATCGTTCATGGTAATTTCCTGGCTGCTGCAGTTGCAAATAATAGTGCTGATATTGCAGTGGACAAGGGTTATCTGATCGATATGACAGATATGCTGGATGAGGTAAATCCTTACAATGACGGTAAAAAGGTAAGAGAAGCCTTTGATGAAGATGACTTTTTGATTTCCATTAATTCATCCGGCGGCAGACATTTGACTTATCTTCCGTTTGATAAAATTGGAGTTGCTTTTTACTACAATAAAACAATCTTTGACAAACTGGGATTGTCCGTACCCACAAGCTATGAGAATCTGATTGAAATCTGTGAGAAATTAAAAGAAGCAGGATATGATGTTCCGATTACAGCAGGAAATGAAAGCGGATGGCTGATCAATTCAATGGCTGATGCATATTACCGAACTACAGAAGATGAGTTTTTGGTTCAGCCCGGAGATGCAATCTGGGATGAAAATCTCATGAAAGCGAATAAAGATTTCAAATTTGATGAAAATAATCTTGACTGTGATGCTAACGTAGTAGGCAGTGCAGAAAGACAGGCAAAATATGCAACCGAAAACGGCATCAATACAGAGGGCAATAAAAAAGTCTGGAGTGAATTCCAGAAACTGGCACAATATTTCCCTACAAACTGGATTGCAGCAGATGGTTCTCAGATTATTACAGACTTTGAATCACAGGTTTCCCCGATTTTATTCAACGGAAGCTGGAATGCAGGTTTGATTTTAAATGACATAAACCAGTTACCGGAAGATATGCAGTTTGAATGGGCAACTTTCCAGCTGCCGTCCTTTGAAAAAGCTCCGGAAGGCTTCAGCCAGACTATCCGAGGACTTTACAGCCTTGGTAATGCCATCAGTATCGTTCCAAACAAAGACGATGACCATATGGCACGTGTAAAAGATTTCTACAAATACTGGTATTCACCGGATCAGGCAAAATTATGCTTTGAAGAGACACTTGCCAATGGAAATTACGTACAGGGACCATGTGTTGTAAAAGGTGTGGAATTAAGTCCGGAATTAACATCTAAATTAGAAGGTTTTATCGCTACCGGTGTTGGCCGCGGCGCACAGTGGGTAACCGGACAGGACATGGTAACACAGGCTGATAAGCCAAAATACAATGATTTAATTCTCCAGTTCTCAGAAGGAAGTCTTGGTGTAGACAGTTTCCTGGAACAGATGGATCCGATTTACCGGAATTATTACAAAGATGTAGTGGACAGAGCCGGATATGACTTAGATCCTACAACAGCAGATACTGCAAAATAAAGGAAATCAGAAAAGGGGTGATGGTAAGGAATTGCCTTCACCCTTTTCCAATAGCATCTTGCAGTCACAGCTTACTGCAATACTGCGAATAAAAGTGGTGTGAAAGCGTTTTTCAGTCACACTGCTCAATCAGAAACGAGGAGGACCATATGAATAAATCTCTGAAAATGAAATTATTGCCATATTTCTTTATCGCACCAACCTTTTTATTGCTGGCGGTTTTTTCTTACTTTTCTATTGGTAATGCATTTTATACGTCATTTACAGATTCAACATTTGGAATTTCATCTAAAATGGTGGGATTTGAAAATTATATTGCAGCATTTAAAGATGAAATGTTTTTAACATCATTTAAAAACCAGGCAATTATTACCGTTGCAGCTGTTTTCTGCAGTGTCTTTTTCCCACTGCTGGCGGCAGAACTATTATTTTTTATTAAAAGATCTAAAGTAGCAAATATTATTAAAACAGCATTTGTTGTTCCCATGTTAGTTCCATCTATCGTGACGATTTTAATTTGGAAATATCTTTACAATCCAAACTTTGGTTTTAACTCAATTTTAAAAGCTATCGGCATGAATAATCTAACCCATAATTGGCTGAATGATAAATCCACGGCGCTCATATGTATTATTCTCGTAGGATTCCCATTTGTATCAGGCATGTACTTTTTGATTTTCCATTCCGGACTCAATATGATCGGTGAGGAATTATATGAAGCAGCCATTGTTGACGGGGCTACCAAATTTAATGTAGTAAAAGATATTCATCTGCCAAATGTGAAATCATATATGAAAATTGTAGTAACACTTTCTTTAATCGGAAGCCTGTCTGGCTTTGGACTGGTTGCGGCTACTACGGGAGGCGGTCCGGGTTATGCAACGATGATACCGGCGATGCAGATGTATAAGATTGCATTCGGGGATGGAAAGTTTGGATATGCTTCTGCATTAGGAGTAATTTTGTTTATTGTAATTATCATTTTAACTTTGCTAACCAGAAGATTCTTGAAGGAGGAAGATTAGTATGCACAGTAAAAGAAAAATCGGAGTCGGGTACATTATCAGCAGACTGCTGATCATTGCTTTATTGGTTATCACCTTCTTTCCCTTCGTTATGCTTATAAATATGTCACTGAAACCCAATGTAATGATTGCTAATGATTTTCTGGGGCTTCCAAGAGAAATATACTGGGTTAATTTTATCAAGGCATTTAAATTTGTTTTCCGTCCTATTTTAAATTCCCTTTATGTATGCGGAATTTCCCTTGTATTAATCATCATTATCGTAGCTATGTCGGGTTATGCTTTCGGAAGAATGAAGTTCAAAGGTAAAAATATTTTATTTTCACTCTTGATGGCTGTTATGATGGTTCCTTATACATTATTAATTATACCAAACTATAATATTATTAAAAATCTCCATATTTTAAATACCTACTGGGGCTTAATTATACCTTATGTAGCAGGGCAGCAGGTCTTTGGCATTATCCTGGCTGAGGCATTTTTCAAAGGTCTTCCCAATGATATTTTTGAAGCTGCAAAGATAGACGGTGCCAGTGAAATTTATGCATTTGCCAAGGTTGCGGTACCGCTTTCCAAACCAATTTTAATTACGGTTGGAATTACATCAGTTGTTGCAATGTACAATGATTATATCTGGCCGACGATTGCCTTGACCGGCGGAGATGAAGTGAAGACCTTCTGCCAGGTCGTATTTAATAATGCGGCAGGTAAGGGAACAAATGATATGGGCTTAATTGCAGCTGCATTTATTATAGGAACAATTCCGCTATTAATCGCAACATCCAGCTGCCTGAAATATTATATTCAGGGTATGATGGGTGGAGCTGTCAAAGGCTGATTCCTATGGATAATGCTGACAGGAAAAAGGGAATGTTTGCCCAGGTCCGCACCTTTAATGGAAATCAGAAGAAGTTCATGGTATCCCAGATTGTGGGGTCTGTCTATAACAGTATCGTGTCAGGAGTTCTCATGACCGGATTCCTGCTCTATACAGGGGTACCCGCCGCAGGGGTCGGTGTAATTTTATCCATTCCCCTGCTGGCAAATGTACTCCAGGTGCCTTTTGGGAAGATATGGGATTTTTTCCGCAATTCCAAGCAGGCGATTAACAGGATGGTTCTGCTTGCCAGATTATTAATCTTATCCATTGTATTTATTCCACTGCTGGTATCTGAGGGTTCTCAAAAGCTGATGGGGGTCCAGGTGGAGTTTCGGATTGCAGCAGTATCAGTGATTTTGTTTTTTGCATATATTTTTGCATCCAGTTCCGGGATACGTTTAAACTACTGGATGGTAAATTCCATCCAGCCTGATATACAGGGTACATTTTTTGCATTCCGGGATCGAATTGTAGTGGGTTTGACGACGCTTATTTCTTTCGGGGCAAGCACCTGTATTGACGGGCTGCAGCGAAAATCCAATGAATATATTGGCTTTGCAATTATCTTTTTTATAGCGGCAGTGATCGCAGTGATTGATTATATTGTAATCAGGAAGATTCATTATGAAGAACAGCTGGATGGGCAGTCTCAGATATCCCTGAAGCAGTGCATCCGAATTTTTCATGAGGATAAAAGGTTTTTGCATTTTCTGATTTATATGTTTTTACTTAGCTTTTCCATGAATATGGCGAATCCTTATTATAACGCCTATATGCTGGAAGAACTGCATTTGAATTATACAAATATTATTATGCTGACAACTCTTCAGGTAGGAGTTCAGATCGCAGTATCCTCCGGCTGGGGAAGGATCGCGCAGCATATTCCGTGGAAGAATATACTGACCATAGTAACCATGGTTCTGGGGATACAGTTTTTATTCTGGCCATTGGTAACGCCGGGTTCTATTGGACTAATTCTGGTAATATTTATTACCAGCGGATTAATTGCCACGGGACTTGCAACGGCACAGTTTATGCTTCCTTATCATTATGTCAGGCCTCACAATGCGATTAAATATCTCAGCATTAATACGGCGCTCAGCGCATGTGGAGGATTTCTGGGGAGTCTGACAGGGTCAAAAATAATATCGGTATTTAAAAATACAGACTTAAAAATTGGTACGGTTTCCATTGGATCTATGCAGATGAATATGATTATTTCCGGTTTGCTGATTCTGGGGACGGTATGTTATGCAAGATTAAAAATGAGGGATGAATCGTGAGATGGAAAACTGCAGACGGCAGGAATGAATTTTCAAACAGGCTCTAAGGCTGGGAAAAAATAAGCAATAGAAAGGAAGCCACAATGTAATTTTTTCAGCCTGTTAATGTGTGGCAGTATTACAGGCATGCCTGTAATAGGAATAGGTATAAATATGATCGAAAATAAAGGACAGAATAACAACATTTTCCGAATACTGGACGACAGTATTCTGGAGGATTGTGAAGAAGATAACAGAAAAAGAGTATATATGACGCCCCGGAAAATACTGTGGGAGTCCCAAGGAGATAATTGCCCGGTGGAAAACAGTTCGGCTTTGCTGGAGAACCGTTCCCCCCAGATTTCTCTGGTTCCGGCAAATCCGTGTATCTTAAAAAATAAAGGGGAAATTGCCGGTATCCTTTTGGACTTTGGCGTTGAAATTCATGGCGGCATTTCCCTGCTGGTATGGAAAGCAAGCCTGCCCCAGGGAATGCGGGTGAGAGTACGTTTCGGGGAATCCGCCATGGAGGCCATGAGTGAAATCGGAGGCGAGACCAATGCCACCAACGACCATGCAAACCGGGATATGATCGTTGAAGTGCGGGATATGAGCATGAACCGGATTGGAGAAACCGGATTCCGGTTTGTAAGGATTGATTTACTGGACGAAGGAGAACTGGAAATTAAGACAGTAAAGTCCATTTTGATCTATAAAGATATTCCATACAAGGGAAGCTTTACCTGCAGTGATCCCATGCTGAACCGCATTTGGGATACCGGGGCATATACCGTACATCTGAATATGCAGAATTACATATGGGATGGAATTAAAAGAGACCGCCTGGTCTGGGTGGGTGATATGCATCCTGAAGTTACCACTATACAATCCGTATTCGGATATGATGAGAGCGTACCCAGAAGCCTGGATTTTGTCCGGGAGGAAACACCCCTGCCGGGCTGGATGAATGGATTTCCGGCATATTCTATGTGGTGGATAATCATACAGCATGACTGGTTTATACACACCGGTGATCTGGCATACCTGAAAACCCAGAGGGAGTATCTGAAGGGACTTTACAGACAGCTGTCAAAAGGCATTGATGAAAATGGCAAAGACAATACACCGGAAGTACGGTTTGTTGACTGGCCGTCTTTCCAGAACCAGCCCGTTGTAGATGCGGGGCTGCAGGCGCTGCATGCCATGGCAACACAGAAATTGCAGGAAATCTTCACGGTTCTGGAAGAAGAAGAGCTTGTCCGCCAGTGTGAAGAGGACTTGAAGAAACTGGCGTCATTTGATGCGGATTATAAGGATGCAAAACAGGCAGCGGCACTTTTGGTTATGGCGGGACTGAAAGATCCGGTGACGGTAAATGATCAGCTGTTAAGGGTTGGCGGAGCAAAAGGAATGTCTACTTTTATGGGCTATTATATTCTCACCGCCCGCGCAATGGCTGGAGATATAAAAGGGTGTCTGGAATGTATCCGCGAATACTGGGGTGGTATGTTATCCCTGGGCGCGACTACCTTCTGGGAGGATTTTAACGTAGACTGGCTGGAGAATGCAGCGCCTATTGATCAGATTACAGAAGCAGGAGAGGAAGTTAATGTACACGGCACATACGGGGGACACTGCTATGTGGGCTACCGTCACAGCCTCTGCCATGGATGGGCATCGGGAGTAACTCCCTGGCTGATGGAAAATGTACTGGGCATTCAGATTCTGGAGCCGGGCTGTAAAAAGGTAGCGGTAAAACCGGACTTGGGGGATCTCAGCTGGGCAAGCGGCAAATATCCCACTCCATATGGGGAAATTCAGGTGTCCTGCATAAACCGGCCGGATGGAACAATGGATGTGCAGGTGGAGGCACCGGAAGAAATTGAAATCGTTCAATAATGGAGAAAGGCAGTATTGCAGAGCAATATAAGAGGTATCAATATGATAACACAGAAGCTGAGTGAAAACTGGTTTTTGCAGATCACGGACCGGCAGGAGCGAATTCCTGCCGCCGTACCCGGGTCTGTGTACAATGACCTGCTGGCTGCGGGTCAGATGGAAGATCCATTTTGGCGCGATAATGAAATGCAGGCGCTGAAAATCATGGAAAATGACTTTATATACAGCTGTGAATTTGCAGTTACAGACGATATCCTGGAAGCAGATGCAAATATGCTGCATTTTGACGGGATCGATACCATTGCGGACATCATGCTGAATAGCAGCCACCTGGGAAATGCCCGGAATATGCATCGAATCTGGGAATATGATGTAACCGGAATGTTAAAAAAAGAAGGAAATCTGCTCACTGTACATATCTATTCCCCAACAAAATTTATTAAAAAGTGTATGGAGGAAGTGATTACTTTAGGTACGCCGGATTGTATGGAAGGCTTTCCGCAGATTCGAAAAGCCCATTGTATGTTTGGATGGGACTGGGGTCCAAGACTTCCGGATGCGGGTATCTGGAGAGATGTAACCATAACCGGGATATCCTGTGGGAAAATTGACAGTGTCTATATCACCCAGGTGCAGGAAAATGAAGCTGTGAGGCTAAGCTTGGATGTGGAACTGGCAAAACTGCCGGATCAGAAGGATACGGAATTTACCTATGAGGTGCAGATTACAGATCCAAATGGAAAAATGACCGCACATTCCCAATCACCCAAAGAATTGTTAATAGAAGACCCCCTGCTCTGGTGGCCAAACGGATTTGGCAGCCAGCCGCTGTATACCGTGGAAGTGATTTTATCAGCAGACGGCTGTATCGTGGACTCCTGGAAGCGCAGAATCGGTCTGCGTACTATGGGCATTCAGCAAAAAAAGGATGAGTTCGGGGAAAGCTTTGCCCACGAAGTGAATGGCATCGCGATCTTCGCCATGGGTGCGGACTACATTCCGGAAGATAATATTTTTCCCAGAATAACGAAGGAGCGGACCCGGACATTACTGGAACAGTGTGCAGCTGCCAATTTTAACTGTATCCGTGTCTGGGGCGGCGGTTATTATCCGGACGATTATTTTTTTGATATCTGTGATGAATTAGGATTGATTGTCTGGATGGATTTTATGTATGCCTGTGCGGTGTACGAACTGACAGATGATTTTGATGAAAATATCCGGGCGGAAATCGAAGAGAATGTAAAGCGTATCCGTCATCATGCGTCTCTTGGACTCTGGTGCGGTAACAATGAAATGGAAATGTTCGTAGATGCAGGTGACTGTGTAAATACGCCCAAACAGAAGGCGGATTATATTAAAATGTATGAATATATTTTCCCTCAGATAATGAAGCGGTGTGATCCAAATACATTCTACTGGCCGGCAAGCCCCTCATCGGGAGGAAGCTTTGATTTCCCAAACGACCCGGACAGGGGTGATGTACATTACTGGGATGTCTGGCATGGAGGCAAGCCGTTTTCCGAGTTTCGCAAGTTCTACTTCCGCTATGCCAGTGAATTTGGATTCCAATCCTTCCCCTGTTCCAAAACGGTTGAGAGCTTTACCCTGCCTGAGGACCGCAATATCTTCTCCTACGTAATGGAAAAGCATCAGAGAAATAATTCGGCAAATGGGAAAATCATGAATTATCTGTCCCAGACTTTTTTGTATCCGAAAGAATTTCCGGTTCTGCTTTACGCTTCCCAATTGCTGCAGGCAGAGGCAATCCGTTACGGGGTAGAGCATTTCAGAAGAAACAGAGGCAGATGCATGGGAGCTGTCTATTGGCAGTTAAATGACTGCTGGCCGGTGGCATCCTGGTCGTCCATTGACTATTTCGGACGATGGAAAGCACTTCACTACGCGGCGAAAAGATTTTTTGCACCGGTTCTGCTGTCCTGCCAGGAAGAGGGATTTTTAACACAGAGTGCAAATATTAACGAAGAGCCAAAAGAATATGAGAAGAGTGTCCGGTTCAATGTCTCAAATGAAACCCTTAAGGAGAGAGTACTGACCATTGTTTGGTCTGTGCGAGATGCCCTGGCAAATGTGCGCAGAGAAGAAACCATAGAGCTTAAAGTTGGTGAGCTGGACAGTGTATGGTGCGAGAAGATTTTATTGCCGGATATCAATATTTATGATGAATATGTCAGCTATGAACTTTTGGAAGATGGAAAAAGCGTGTCTTCTTCCAGTGTTATTTTTTCGGTGCCCAAGTATTTTCATTATGAAGATCCAAAGCTTTCCTGCCGGGTACAGGGTGATGAAATTATCGTGACGGCATCAGCCTATGCGAAAAGTGTAGAGATCCGAAATAAAGAAGAAGATCTGATATTATCGGATAATTACTTTGATATGGATGCGGGAACGAAAAAAGTCAGGATTATCAGCGGCGTACCCGAGGAACTGCAGCTGAGAAGCGTCTATGATATCAGGTGATTCACAATCCTGGCTGAGATGGGTAATAGACATGCTCTGACAGCGGATACAGTCGGTGCAGTTAGCTGTGCCGACTGTATCTGGAATTCCGGCTGTGAGACGAACCATATTATGACTTGGAAAAAACTGGAATAATGTTCTGGTTTGAACTGTCAGGTTATGATTCTGGTTTAAACTGACAGGTGAAGGAATCAAAATGACCGATTCCGCACTCAGTGAACATCCCCAGGTAGGTGCCTACAAAGGTCAATGAATAAGTTCCTTCCGAGCAAAGTCCGGCGGTCATTCCCTTACCAAGTGTTGTGCAGGCAGCTCCGTCTGTACCATATAGAAATGTATAAAAGTTCCGGTCTGCGACGATTTTCAGATGCATCTGCTTGAATTCTTTTTCTATGGGCTGGGACGTAATTACTTCCAGATCATGCACCTGCCTGCGCAGGCATACCTGATATCCGGTGTCTGATTTCTCCAGGTAGAGGTCATAGTGATAAGAATCATTGTAATAGGCAGTGATACCGGTTTTTTGCCCCGGAGTGAAGTGATTTAAGACTACACACTCTGCCTCGGAACAGAATTCTTTCTGCCGGATTCCAAGAAATGCCGGGCTTTTTGTACGGGTAGACAGGGATACCCCTGTTGGATCCCTCATTTCCAAATATTGGCCGTCTGTATGGATCTGATAATCAGAACGGTTTGGATTTTTGATGAAATTGTACTGCAGGTTTATCACATTATCCCGGAAAGAATCTGTAAAAGAAGTTATTTCCGGAAGCTGCGGGGATGTGATGGGTCCGTCCATGGTGTAATCAATGGTTCCGTTCTTACCGATTACGGGCCAGCCTTCTTCATCCCAGTAAAGGGGTGTGAGGAAAGTTTCGCGGCCCAGATTATGCAGGGAAGGACCTAACTGGCGGATTCCAAGACAAACCATCCACCAGTTGCCGGCAGGATCGGTTACCATATGTCCGTGTCCAACGCACTGAATGGAGGAATCGGAATCTTTATGGGAGAGTACGGGATTGCGGGGACAGCTTTCATAAGGTCCGTAAATGTCCTTGCTGCGCAGGATCGTGACCATGTGCCCATAGCTGGTTCCTCCCTCAGCCATAAGCAGATAGTACCAGCCGTCTTTCTTGAAAATATGCGGGCCTTCTGGTGCAATACCGCCGTTCCCTCTGGAAATCAAACAGCTGTCTGTCAGCATTTCGCCTGTCCGGACATCAATTTCGCAGAGATAGATACCATGGGTTCCCCTGATCAGTGCAGAGGTGGAGAAGTAAACGTGTCCGTCTTCGAAGAAAAGAGAAGGATCGATGCCGCCCTGTTTTACAAACACAGGATCCGACCAGGGACCTGTTATATCTCTGGCGGTTACGATAAAATTCCCTCCGTTGGAGACATTGGTGACAGTCAGATAAAAAATCCCGTCTTCAAAGCACAGGGAGGGGGCATAGATTCCGCCGCTGGCATTGTCAGGGATGGGGATATATGAGGTTCGGTGCAGCAAATCCACCTGGGAGTCCCGGTCCAGACAGTAACTGATTAACTGCCAGTTTACCAGATCTCTGCTGTGGTAGACTGGAATAGCAGGGAAATATTCAAAGGATGATGTGACCAGATAGTAGTCATCTCCCACGCGGCAGATGCTTGGGTCTGGGGTGAATCCTTTTAAAATTGGGTTTTGATAGTTCATATGGTTTGTCCTTTCTTTTTACTGTTATACGTGTAGCGATTTTTAAAAACATAGCACATCCATGAGAGAAAGTCAATACAAAATCAGAATGTTTCTTGATTTAAGTTTACTTGACGCTTTCTTATCTCTCTCTTATAATAAGGTTATAGCGACACGTATAGCTGAAAATCAGTGATGGATTCCGTCACATAAGTAAAGGATAAAAAACCATGAAAGTAACCAGATCAGATGTAGCAAGAGCAGCGGGGGTAGCTCCGGCAACCGTATCATATGTATTGAATAATTCCAGGCAGATTTCCGAAAAGACCAGGCAGAAAGTAATGGATGCTGTGGAAGCATTAAATTACCAGCCGGATCTGATTGCCAGGGGGCTGGTGACTAACCAGACTATGCAGTTAGCCCTGATTCTAAGCGATATCGGCAATCCCTTTTATGGAGAAATAGCAAGGGCGTTTGAACAGAGTGCTTTAGAAAAAGGATACTTTGTAAGCATTTGTTCCGGAGAAGGGAACCTGGATCATTATCTGGAGAATCTGGTACGCCGCCACGTAGACGGAGCCGTAATATTTGCCAATCCCACCCATTATCAGATGGAGAATGTGAAGAAGCTGGTTGACAATGACATTAAGGTTGTAATCAGTGGAAACCAGGTGCCGGATCAGATTGCATCCATTGAGAATGATTATGTATCCGGAATGGAACAGGCGCTTACACATCTGACAGAATCCGGGCACCGCAGGATTGCTTACTTTAGCTGCTTCGGGAATCAGGTACAATACGATACCAGGATCGACGGATTTAAAAGGGCTGCAAATAAACTGGGACTACATCAATCCGATATACTGTTAGTGGAAGGAAAACCGCCATACCATTCCGATTTGGAAACCGGTAAGGAAATGGCACAGGAAATTATACGGCAGGGAATGCCGGTGACAGCGGCTGTCTGTACAAATGATCTGATGGCTTTGGGTGCCATCCAGGAATTTCACCAGAGTGGTATCAAAGTGCCGGAGGATATATCCGTGATCGGCTGTGATGACATTATGCTCGCTTCCGCCATGATTCCCCCATTAACAACCATCGGAATTGATAAAGAAAAGCTGGGCAGAGATGCTTTTGCATTGTTATACCGCCAGATAAAAACAGGAGAAATCAAACATGAAAAAGTGACTGTAGAGCTAAAGGTACGCAGTACTACAACAAAGCCGGGAGTCAGATAGACTGCCTGGCAGTACCGGATAGAAGCGTATTATTTTAACGGGTATTTTATTATTTGAAAGAGTATTGCAAGGGCATCGCGATATTGCAAAGGTATTATAAGTGGATTGCAAGGGCATTGAGGTTTTGAAAAGGTATTGCATGAGGATTGCAAGGGCATTGAGTATTGAAAAGGTATTGCATGAGGATTGTATGGGAATTTCTAAATAAAATCGCTATACGAGTAGTAGAAACTGTAATGTAAAGAGGAGAACGCGTATGACAATGGAAGAAAAACAGAAATTATTTTCAGACCCACCCGCAGAGTACCGGGGGAAGCCCTTTTGGGCGTGGAACGGAAAACTTGAGGAACAAGAGCTTTTACGCCAGATCGATATAATGAAGGAAATGGGATTTGGTGGTTATTTTATGCATTCCAGAACCGGATTGGAGACAGAATATCTGGGGAAAGAGTGGTTTGAACTTACCAATACATGTGCTGGTTATGGAGAAAAACAGGGAATGGAATCCTGGCTTTATGATGAGGACCGCTGGCCCTCAGGCAGTGCGGGAGGAATGGTAACAGAAGACGAGGCGTTCCGTGCCATGTTCCTGGAAATGGTGCTGGTGCCACCCGGCGTAAATATGCCACTACAGAAGCAGACGGGCAGCAAGTCCCAGGATAACTCCGCTGACAGGTTGAATACCATAATTCGCTTTGCCTGCAGAATAACGGATTCGGGGTACAGAGAAGAAAGAATATTGAAGGATGACGAACTGCCTTTAGCGGGAGAAACAGAGGTTATTTTTCGAACCAGGTATTCAGAATGTAAGGATGTGTATAATGGTTTTACCTATCTGAACACAATGGATCAGGCAAGCGTAGAACGTTACCTGGATGTGACCCACAACGCATATGCCAGGTCCTGTGAAGGAAATCTGGGATCATCTATTACCGGAATTTTCACGGATGAGCCTCACAGAGGCGCTTTATTTTCTACCTTTTCCGAAGGAAGGGAAAATGCAGTTCCCTATACGCCGGGGCTGTTTGAAGAATTCCAAAAAAGATTTGGGTATGATTTAAAAGAACATCTCTTAGAACTGTTTTTGATCAGGGAGGAAAACCGGATACGGAAGGTATCCAGAGACTATATTGAACTTTGCCAGGAACTGTTCCTGGAGAATTTTGCAATACCGATGCAGCGCTGGTGTCAGGAACATCAGCTGAAATTCACCGGACATGTGCTTCATGAGGACTCTCTGACCACACAGACAGTTATGCAAGGTTCTCTGATGCGCTTTTATGAATATATGGATTATCCCGGAGTCGATGTGCTTACGGAAGAAAACGAATGCTGGTGGATCGTAAAACAGGTGGTATCGGTGGCGCGTCAGCTGGATAAAAGGTGGATTCTGTCAGAATTATACGGCTGTACTGGCTGGCAGATGAACTTTGAGGCTTATAAGAATGTAGGGGACTGGCAGGCGTTACTTGGCATCAATCTAAGATGTCCCCATTTATCGTGGTATACCATGAAAGGTGAGGCGAAGAGAGATTTCCCCGCAAGTATCTTCCATCAGTCAGCCTGGTATGGGGAGTATCATTATCTGGAAGATTATTATTCCAGAATCCATACTTTTTTATCAGAAGGAGAGCCGGATCAGGAGCTCCTGGTATTAAATCCCATTGAAAGCGTATGGGCAAGGGCGTACTCCGGGGCTTTTTCCGGTCTGGAAGCCAGAGATTCGGGAATATTGAAATTAGAAGAGCAATACCGTCAGGTCTTCCATACTTTAGTGAAGAACAGAATAGACTTTGATTATGGGGAAGAAGATCTCTTATCCCGTCACGGCAGAGTAGAAAATGGCAGGCTTTTCGTAGGAAAATGTGCTTACAAAAAAGTACTTGCGGCGGGCATGGAAGTGATCCGTTCATCCACCCTGGAGCTGTTAGAAGAATTTGCAAAACAGGGAGGAACGGTTATTTTTACAGGCGGCATACCGGAATATGTGGACACGGTACTTTCTGACAGAAGCAAAAAGCTTGCCGCAGCAGTCATTTCCATACCATTTCGGAGTGAAGATATTGCAGAGGCATGCAGAAGCGGTAATGAAATCGGCGTACAGGGACAAGGGGAAGAATATATCTTTGCCCAGGTTCGGCTGGATGGCGGAACTAAGTCCGTTATGCTGCTCAATGTTAACCGGAAGGAAGGATACCGGGATCTGACCATCTGCCTGGGCGAGGGAGAATCGGCTGAATTATGGGATGCAAGAACGGGGCAGGTTTCAGTTCCGGAGCAATACCAGGAAGAAGGCAGGATTTTTGTAAAGACTGATATAGAAAAAGGCGGAGAAAAGCTGTATGTTGTAACGGCAAAGAAGAGAGATCTGGCGGAAGGAAAACAGAAGCATTTAAAATATAACCGGATTGCCTGCGATAACCATAAGTTTTTCTATCAATTGGGAGAAGCAAATATCTGTGTACTGGATAAGGTATCGATAGAGACAGAAACGGGTGAAGTGATCCCCTATATGGAAGTTCTGAAAGCCGATCAGAAATTACGGGATCTCTATGGTATTCCACACCGGGGAGGCGAGATGCTGCAGCCCTGGTATGAAAATAAATATGGCAGCAGCAGCGTAGCCCTTGGACGTATCAGACTCTGTTATAAATTTGAAGCTGAACATATACCGGAAAGCCTGGCGGTTGCAGTGGAAGATCTGGAACATATATTGGAAATAAGAATTAACGGGCAGCCTGTTATAATTAAATCTAACGGGAAGTGGCTGGATATCTGCTTTGACAAAATTAATATACTCGGATCTCTGCTTCAGCCGGGGAAAAACGAATTGTGTCTGGACTGTGATTATTACAGAACATGTGGCGTGGAGGCAGTTTATCTGCTGGGTGAATTTGGTGTGAAAATAGATGAACAGGAAGCATTTGCAAAGCTGACTTTATTGCCGGAAAAGCTTTCCATCGGCGATATCACTTACCAGGGTCTGCCATTTTACAGCGGACGGCTTTCGTATTTGATAGAAGAAATAGAAGGACTGGATAAAGAATACGTTCAGATAAAGATACCAAAATGGGAAGGTGCATGCCTGAAGTTCATCGGAGAAGAGGAAAAGACCATTGCATTTGCTCCCTATGAGGCAGATATCCACGGATTAAAAGAAATTCAGCTGTTTCTTACCAGAAGAAATACCTTTGGACCGCTTCATCAGCTGCCGGCAAAATCCATTGCCTACGGTCCGGATAATTTTCTGACTCAGGGAAAAGAATGGTCGGATGCCTATGTTCTTTATCCACAGGGCATTATGGGAGAACCGGAATTTTATCGAGTTTCTGAGGACGGAATGGAATAGAGGTTTATGTAAAGGTTTGATTTAAATAGGAGATATAAATAGGTAATTCAAAAAGAAGATATAAATGTGTGATATAAATAGGTAATTTAAATACGTGGCATTAATACACAAGATATAAATATTTGGGTCGCGAAATGACTTATAAGATATTAAATAATTAAATTAATTAGTCTAATGCGATTAAACTAAAAGAAAAAGGAGAAGTGATATGGGAGAAATATTTAATGCAGCAAAACAGATATTTATTAAAGATATGGAGCAGCAAGCAAACACATATGCCTGCTTTTCAAAAACGTTTGAAGTTTCGGATATACAGGAGGAGATGATTCTTCTGATCAGTGCCCACGTTTTTTATCGGGCATATATAAATGGGACTTTCTTAAGTCATGGTCCCGCTCCGGCTCCATTTGGATATCTTAGAGCGGACAGGATCAAGATAAACAGCCTGGTAAAAATGGGGACAAACCGTCTGTCCATAGAGGTCATGGGATATGCGCCCAGGGAGAACAATTATGCTACGTTTGAGACCTGCTGCCTGTGTGCCGAAGTATATCAGGGCAGTGAGATTGTAATTGCTACAGACAAAACATGGGATTGTAATACTTTTAACCAGAAGTTTCTGGAGACGGAGACACTGTCCTTTGGGAGAAGAGTGCCGCTGGAATGGTATAAACTGGATCGTAGCTATGGCAGCTGGAGGACAGATGGAATCCGCAATGGACTGGTCTGTGAAGAGTTAAACCGCCCCTGTACCTTTTTAGAGAGGGGGGTATCTCTCCCTGAATTTAAAATAGATGATGCACCAGTTTTCACTATGGCGGTAAGCATGAAAAAAGGAATTGCTGACGGTCCGGCAACGGACTGGTGGGAATCGGAAACGTATTATGACAGCGTGGGCACGAAAGTTTTGTACAGACCCTCTGTGGAGTGCAGCTCGTTAAAAAATACGGCATATGACGGGACAATTCAAATAGAAGATAACTTTGATAAGCAAGGTGCTGTTATCCTTAGTAATTACACGGCGCCGGCGGGACTGGAATTTGTTTTTGAAGAGGCGGAAACTGGTTTTATCGGGATTTTATTCGAAAGCCCTGATCCGGTCCAGATTGATATTCTCTTTAACGATTATCTTACGGAAGAAGGCGGCGTTCCGGCAAAAGCGGATAGTGTCAACAGGGTAATAAGAGTTCAGACAAAGGGAGGGGAATATGCATTTGAAGCGTTTGAGGCACATTTTCTAAAGCATGTAAAGCTGATTGTAACCGGAGGAAATACCTTTACCCTGAAGAAGCTGTATCTGCGTTCATACCGCCATCCCGATCAGTACCGGGCAGATTTTCGCTGTGACGATGATTTGCTGAACCGCATTTACCAGTCAGGCAGACAGACCTTGCTGACGAATTCCCTTGGTTTTTTCCTGGATTCACCGGAAAGGGAACGTGCCGGCTGGGCAGGAGACAGCTATTGGACCGGAAGAGCTGCACAAGTTTTGCTGTCAGACGTAAAGATCGAACGTGCAATGCTGGAAGATTTCCTGCTGGCAGAACCCACTAAAATGATGCCATTTTCATTCCCAAGCTGCTGTTGCGGCGGAGACTGTCAGGAAGAAGTCATGATGCCGACCTGGAATATGTTTGTTCTGCTGGAATTAACGGATTATTACATCCGTACAAAAGATGATGAGCTTCGGGAAAGATACAAATCCCGTGTCTATGGATGGATGAATGCCATCACAGTGTATGAAAACGAAATGGGCTTATTGGAAGATCTGCCGGGCTCCTTGTTCCTGGACTGGTCCGCATCCAATCAGGAAGACTATAACCGGCCTATATCTACGGCGATAAATGCATTTTATGCGTTTTTACTGAAGCGCATTGGAGAATTGTATCAGGAAGACAGTTTTCAGGAGAAATCAGAACGGGTTTACCGGACCTTACGGGAGATGTACGAAAGCATAACAGCTGCCAAACATGAAGTATTCACCATGTTTCCATATATTTCTGATTCCCTTTTTACAGAAAACCATCAGCTTAAAGAGAAGAAATTTTACAGCGAAGCTGCCCAGTATTATTATTTCTGGAGCGGTTTGCTGGATGAAAAGCGTGCACCTGAGCTGGCAAAGAGTATTTTAACCCAGCTTGGACCATCACCGTCAGAGTTTCGCGGCACCGCACACTTATCCTTGGGAAATGCTGGGATCTTCTTCGGCTATATGCTGAGGCTTGAGGTTCTTAGTATGCTGGGTGAATTCCAGCAGCTGAAAAAAGATATCAAATATCTGGGAAATTATATGGTGTCCAGAGATCCTCATACTTTCTGGGAAACATTAGGTGGGACAGACAGTAGAAATCATGGCTTTGGTGCCCACATTGCAGTCGTCCTGGTAAGGGATTTCCTGGGTATAGAAATACCGGACCGGATAGAGCGAAAGGTAAAAATAGCCCCCCATCCCTGTGGACTCAAATGGGCAAAGGGAGGTTATAAAACCGTTGACGGACCGGTACAGGTACAATGGTATCAGAACAAAAAAGAGTTTCAGCTGATTGCAACAATTCCACAGGGCTACCAGGCAGAAATTACGCTGCCGAAAGAGCTGATGTATGCAGAAAAAGTAAGGGTAAATGGAGTTCTGCAGGATATGGAACGGGTTGTGACGGTGGAGGGGAATGTGTCAATCTGTTTATCGCTCCAGAGCGTGTTTTAAACAGGCTCCAGAGCTAACACCTTTCCCCATTCCTGCTTCGATATGTCGTGGGAGTACAACCCATAAATTTACGAAACACTTTTGAATAATAGTTGGAATCTGCAAATCCCACCTGGAATGCTGCCTCTGTAATGGAACAATCTGGATTCATCAAATGGGGCAGGCTTTTCTCGATGCGGTATCGCAGTAAATAATCAAACAGGGATTCATGCATATGCTTTTTAAAGAGTCTGCAGCATTCGCTTTTACAAAGATGTATGGATCCCGCAATATCTTCCAGACTGATTTTGTCTGCGTAGTTTTCCTGTATAAAGGAAAGAATGGTTTTCAAACGATCCAGATTCTTTTCGTTTATGAAATTATCATCATTTAATAAATCAGAATAATGTTGTAAAATGATAAGCCACAGCTGATGCAGGATAACCTGTATCTGCATTTCAAAAAAATTTTCTTTTTGACGGCTGAGATGATGGATTCTGACAAGCGAATCAATCACATCATGATGCCATGCTTCCTGCAGGTCAAAGCAGATGGAAGAAAGCTTTGGGTTTTGAAGCAGCGGGGCTACGTACTTTGTGTGTAGCAGGCTTTTTTCATATCCATAAATCAGCTTCGGGTCGAATGTGAGGGAGATATAATGGCAGTCTTGTCCAAGGAGCATGTGCCCGGTATGTAAAGTATTTGCGTTGCCAAACAGTGCCTGGCCGGATTTTAAGTGAAAGTCTGCTTGATTAATCCGGTAAAGTATTTCGCCGGATACGACCAGGGTAAATTCTATTTCCGGATGCCAGTGCCACATAAATGATCCTGATTCATAACGGGATAAGATCTCGTCACTTACCAGAACCGGGAAAGGAAAATTTCCATGTTCTTTCATTTCTTTTTGATCTTGGTTAATCTGTATCTGCATAGGAAACCTCTGTTTTTCTTTATCTAATTTGTATTTTATTTCTGCTTTTTTATTACCATTATAATAAATTTACGGATATAGTCAATAGATCATTTTCTCAATATATTCCTTGTCTGTCCTATGATTTTCAAGGTTGTTTTTTTGCTTTCCTTTATAATGAAATCATGCAGTATCGCAGGTGAAACCTGCGGTGTGCAGGAGGAGGTATAAAAATGACTAAGAACTATAGAAAGAAAAGTGCAATGAAAAGCACAATGAAAAGCGTAATGAAGCATAACGAAAAGTGTCTGGAAAGAGAAAATGAACCTCAGTTATTTAAAATGTCACTTCCCATATTTATTGAATTGCTGCTGCAGCTGCTGGTGGGGAATATTGACCAGGTGATGATGAGCCGGCATTCCCAAAATGCAGTGGCGGCAATCGTAAATGCCAATCAGGTAATGAATCTGGTTATTATCCTGCTAAATATGGTCAGCATGGCTGCAACTGTAATCTTATCCCGGTATCTCGGTGCAAAAGACGATGAAAATGCGTCCAGAACCTGTATGTTATCATTGTGTTTGATTAGCGTGATCAGTACTGTAATTACAGGAATTGTGCTGTTTGCAAATAAGCAGATCTTCTCTTTGATGAGGACGCAGCCGGAAATCATGGGGGAAGCCAGGCTGTATCTGATGATTGTTGGCGGATTTATTCTAATACAGGGATTATACCTGAATTTGGCGGCGATCCTGCGCACGTATACGTTGATGAAAGAAGTCATGTATGTATCCGTGATTATGAATCTGTTTAATATTGCAGGAAATGCGGTTTTGATCAATGGCTTGTTTGGCTTACCCGCTATAGGCCTTGCAGGTGCGGCAATCTCTACGGTTATCAGCAAAATCATTGGCCTGCTGATCCTGATCTGGATTTTCAGAAAAAAAGTACATCTGACGCTTGGAGTGGGGCTGTTAAAACCTTTCCCATCCAAGCTTTTGAAAAATATGTGTAAAATTGCAGTTCCCTCCGGGGCAGAATGTTTTTCTTATCAAATGTCTCAGCTCTGCATTCTGGGAATTATCAATACATTTGGAACTGTGGTAACGGCAGCCAAGGGCTATTGCAGTATCCTGGCTAATTTTTCTTATGTGTATGCCCTGGCACTGTCTCAGGCAACCCAGATCGTAATTGGTTATCTCTGCGGGCAGAAGCGAATGAAAGAAGTTAAGAAAAAAGTATTTTCTACCATGAGGGTGTGCATGGGCATATGCTTTTGCGGAACTTTCTTATTGTTTATCAACAGTGATCTGGTTTTCGGGATATTCACAGATAACCCGGAGATTCTTGCATTGGGGAAAAAGATCCTGTTTCTGGAATTCTTTCTGGAGTTTGGAAGATCCATCAATAATATTTTAACCAGAAGCCTGATTGCAGTTGGAGATGTAAAGACACCAATGATCGTGGGAATTACCGGTCAGTGGCTGATTGCCTTTTCATTTTCGTATGTGTTAGGAAAAGAAATGGGACTGGGGCTGCCGGGGATCTGGATCGCCATGGCTCTGGATGAATGTACCCGGGCACTCATATATGTAGTCCGGTTTGGGAAAAGGAAGTGGTAGCGGATACCGTTTATGGACATTCAGATACCAATTACGGACATTTTGGCACAGCATGCATTTTTGAGGTAAGATTTCACCATCAAGAACACAGCAAGAAGTCAACAAAAAGACAGCAAAAAGCCTGCAAGAACACGGCAAGAAGAATACAAGAGAGCTACAGGCTAAATGAGGAGGTCATTGCAATGAAAGATGCATTGTGCGTAAAGAATTTGTCAAAATCATTTGAAGATTTTAAATTACAGAATATCAGCTTTTCCATTCCAACCGGTTCTGTGATGGGGCTAATTGGGAAAAACGGTTCCGGTAAAACCACAACGATTAAGTTAATCCTGAATTTACTTAGATGCCAGACAGGTTCCGTTTCTGTATTGGGGATGGATCATATTAAGCAGGAGCAGGAATTTAAAGAGCGCATAGGTGTGGTTTTTGATTCCCACTTTTTTGTAGACGAGTGGAAAATGCCGGATGTGGAAAAGTCCATGGGCATGTTTTATAAACACTGGGACAGCAAAATATTTTACCGGTACCTGAATGACTTTAACATTGGCAAAAACAAACGTGTAAAAGAGTTGTCAAAGGGAATGCAGATGAAACTTATGTTAGCCTGCTCCTTTTCCCACAAGGCGGAACTTTTGATTCTGGATGAGCCCACCAGCGGACTAGATCCTGTATCCAGGGATGAGCTTCTGGATATCTTAATAGATTTTACAGAGGATCAAAATCACAGTGTGCTTTTTTCTACACACATCACACCGGATCTGAATAAAATTGCAGACAGCATTACTTTTATCAACAATGGCAAATTGTTTTACACCGGAAAAAAAGAAGATTTTACAGAAATGTATCTGATTGTTTCCGGTTTCAAAGGACATTTGACCCCTGATATCAAATCCCTGCTTTTAAGTACGAAATTGTCAGGGGATCATTTTGAAGGTCTGATCAAAGCAGAGCATTTGTCAAAAGTATCTCATTTACAAAACAGACAGGCGGACATTGACGATATCATAGTATTTATGAATAAAGGAGAGTTTTAATATGGATAAGATTTATAAAGCTTCAAAACTGGATTTTATGCTGATACGTTATTATTTAAAATCAATCTGTTTTACGATTTGTATTCCTTTTGCTTTCGTATTAGTATACCGTTCCCTGATAACCGGAATTTCCTTTGCTATGTTTTTAATGGCTATGTCATCTATTTACACCTTTACCGTAGCTGAAAAAAATGATATGCACCGCCTCTATGGAACGTTGCCGGTTTCCACCGCAGAACTGGTATGTGGAAAATACCTGCATTTGTTCCTGCTGGGAGCGTTTTCCCTGTTGGTATCCAGCATTGTACAGCCGTTCATTTTAATTGCACTGGGAGTAACTACATCACTTTCGGAGGTGCTTGTTGCTGCCCTTGTTGGAAGCATACTTTTTATTACCTATATTGCATTTCAGATTCCGGGCTATTATAAATTTGGTCCGATTAAAGGAAGGGTTTTCATGTATATACCAGTAGTTGGGGTCCTTCTTACCATGTTTGTGTTGGAAAAAGTCAACCTTAAAAATCTTGCATTCCTGGATGCTATTGGTCAGAACAAACTAATGATGCCTTGTTTTATTTTGATATACATTGTATTAATGATAGGGATATCTGTAGTGGCTTCCGTTAAAATTGTAAAGAATAAGGAGTGGTAGGTAAACATATGGGAACCGTTTTATTAATTGGATTACTGCTGATTTTTGTGGTGATACCCAGGCGAAGGCGATACCGGGAATATCATGAGTGGAAAAAGAAGAACAGATAACGTTGAAAGTATTTTTAAATCAGGATATAATCAATATATTGAATTTCATTGTTCATTAGGAAATGAGCCTGTAAGATGCTGTCGCATCTCTTTTACAGAATCTCACACTATGAAAAAAGGAGTAGAAATTATGAAGGATTATATTGCGCAGCAGGTACATAAACGATATTGGGACGATGATATTAACTGTGCCAGAACTGCACTGACCTGTCTGGCTGACTGTTTTGCGGTTACAATTCAAGACCAGACCTTAAGCTCAGCGATTGGTTTACATGGTGCCGGCGGTTTTCGGGCACAGTGCGGTTTAGTGGAAGGGGCATTGATGTTTATGGGAATTTACTTCCATTTAAATGGTAAATCTGATTCTGAAATTGCCGACATCTGCTATGAATATGCAGATCTGTTTATCAGGAAGTTCGGCTCTCTGCGATGTTTTGACCTAAGACCCAATGGTTTTAGTGAAAATGATCTGCCTCACGCCTGTGAAGAGTTAACGGTGAATGCGATTTTGTTTAGTTATGAATTTGTTCGGAGCATAGGTTAGCGTAAATTGGCTGATTGTCCCGCCCAGTAGTAGCGGATGTTATACGGTTATATCTTGTTTAGAAGGTTTAAATGAAAGTCTTCAAAAAACAATGGATAATTTAATGCGGTTTTATAAAGCTGCAAAATAAATTACAGCTTTAACAATACCTGAGATTTCTTCCGATACGCACTGGGCGAAATCCCTATATACCGGGTAAAATACTTATTATAATGAGAATGGTCATAGAATCCCAATGTGTGGGCGATTTCTGTGACAGGGGCATCCGTCAGAAGCAGGCGGATGCTTTTTTCAAGTTTACATTCAATAATAAAATTGCTTAATGTGGAACCGCTGATCTTTTTGACTATACGGTTGATCTGCTGTGGGTGCAGCATGAGGGTGTTCGAAATCAGCGAAATAATGTCACCGCTCTGTTCGTAGATATGATCGTTAATCATTTCCGTAATCTGAATGATCCGGTCATCAAGTTCGTCTTCCCGGAAAGCGTGGGACTGATAAAAGTTATCGCACAAGAGCAGGAGTATATTAAACAGACAGTTGAACTCATATAGATCGGATAGTTCACCCGCGATCATTTTTTTACCAAAATAAGCGGTAAAAAGGGCATCAATGATAGACGTGGTATTTTCTTCCAGATCCAGATGAAACGGAGCAGATGAAGAATTTCCATGTTTTAATAAAAAATACTGCAGTGTGGAACAGTGAAAGGATTCTGATGATAATTCATGAAACAGTAATTTGGGCAGCAGATAGATATTTTTAACATGCCAGTTTTGTACCTGTGAAATGGCATGGCTGGAGCCTATGGGAATAAAATAAATGCTTCCCCGTTTCAGTGGAAATACCCCATGGGAAGTATGGTGTAAGGCACAGCCCTGGGTAGTGATGCCGATTTCAACAAATTCATGGGAATGCTCACCCAGCCTCTCTGAATTCTCAAACGAATAATCCTCTGAGAAGATGGGAAGTGATGTGTAGTTGTGTATATAATTTGTGGTTAGGATATTTTCATTTTTCATAATTGAATTATACATATATTACCATAAAAAATCAATAGTTATAAAAGAAATTTAAAAGATAAGGCATTATTTTACACGAATCAATACTTCATATACAAGCAATTTGGCGACACTTATTCTATTATATAGTCAGATAACCCGCCACGAGCAATGAGGGTTCTGAAATTCGCGGCAGCTGCCATATATCTGTTTGGCTTTCTGACCGCAGAAATGAAAAAGGAGAAAATAATATGACGGCTGCGGAACGTATGTTTAAAACACTGAATTTTGAAAAGATGGAAGAGGGAGGGGCGTTTGCGGAAACCTTTTTTCCCTGGGATTTAAGTGTAGACCGGTGGGTGCAGGAGGGACTCCCGGAAAAATTTACCTCTTCGTATTTATATCCCAGGCCCAGGGAACGTTATATGAGGTATTTTAATGACTTAATGACAGAGCACGTGTATGAATATGAGCAGTTTCTGGGGTATGACGGAGTAAAAAGAATGTCATTTTGCATTCCGTTTAAAGGCTTTGATGAGAAGATTCTGGAGGAAAATGACGAGTATATTCTGAAAATGGATGAAGACGGCTGGCAGAGAGCCTACTATAAAAAACGTTCACTGGTAAAAGAGATAAAACCTGTGGTGGACGGAGAAGAGACGTGGGAACGGTTAAAAGAAAATACTTTGCGGGAGATTGAAAAATATTGTACGGATGAAAATCTGCAGCGTACATATGGAAAATATAAAGAGGGTCATGAGAGAGGAGATTATTCACTCCGGTTTCGTGCTTCCGGATTTTTCTGGACTCCCCGGGAATTGCTGGGTGTGGAAGAACAGCTAATGGCATATTATGAAATGCCGGAATTACTCCACGAGATCAATGATTTTGTCCTGGAAATATATTTACATTACTTTGATAAGATTTTTGATATCGTTAAACCGGAAGTAGTTTTATTTCCGGAAGATTTGAGCGGAGCAAACGGTCCTATGATATCACCTGCCATGTTTGATGAATTTGTAGGTTCTTATTATGAAAAATTAATTCCGTTTTTGAAGAAAAAGGGAGTGAAAAATGTATTTGTGGATACAGATGGGGATTTCCGGCAATTAATTCCCAATTTCCGAAAAGCCGGTGTAGATGGATTTCTGCCAATGGATGTAAATGCCGGAATGGATATCGTGAAAGTAAGAGAAGAATTTCCAGATATAAAATTTATCGGGGCATATAATAAATTAGTGATTGCTGAGGGGGAAGAAGCAATTGACCGTGAGTTTCAGCGGCTGCTTCCGGTGATCCGCCAGGGCGGTTATGTGCCGGGAGCAGATCATCAGGTGGCGCCGTCTACTTCTTTTGAAAACTACAGGTATTATATAAAGAGATTAAAAGAAGTAATGCAGCAGGCTGGGGCTGACAGTAAATATTTCACGAAAAACACGTTTTAGAGTCTGTATTTGCATACCCGGGGATGAACAACACTTTGATTTTCCTGTATCGTATCGCTTTTGGAATCAATTTATAATAAAAAGGCAAAAATGCCGCCCTGCTGAATTAAAACCAGCAGGGCGGTGTTTTTACGCAGTATTTACATGAGTGCCTGCCAAGGTATAATAAATATATTGTAAAATCAATTGCCCAAATATATAATGGAGAAAAGCGGTTGGTTGGAGGAAAAGAACATTGAGCGTAACAATTAAAAGTTTATTGCAGCTGCCTTCTCTGAATGGTGCCAGGGTTGTGGCAGGAGAAAAGGGCCTGAATAAAGTTGTTTCCAGTATCTCCGTATTAGAATATTTTGATCCCGGTGTCTTACAGGATGCGCTTTTTCAGAATGATGAATTTTATGGAAGTGAAATCGTAATTACCGGATTCATTCAGGTGAAAAACGATGTGAATGCCCAGTGCAGTACGGTCAGGCGTCTGGCAGAGGGCGGCGAAGTGGGACTGATTCTATTTTATGTGGGTATTTTTATGCCGGCTGTGGACCCCAGGCTGATCCGGCTGGCAGATGAGCTGAATTTTACTCTGATTTGTATGCCTGAGAATCGTATCGATCTGCGGTACAGTGAAGTGATCCGGGAAGTGATGGAATCCATTTTCAGGGACCAGATGGTGGCTACTTATCTGGTCAGTGAGATGCTGGAGCGGATTTCATTGCTTCCGGACCATCAGCGCAGTATGGACACGGTTCTTAAGATGCTGAGGGACAGGCTGGCGTGCTCCTTTGTAATTCTGGACAGCCGGCTGGCCGTGGTAAACATGGCAAACTGGCCTGCTTCCGGGGAGCCCCTGATACAACGGATATTAGAGTTTTACAGGCAGAATCCCCGCATGATTCCCAGAGAACCTGCGGCAATAACGCTGGATAAACCCCTTTGTGTATGCTGCCGGGAGATTCGAAATGATGAAGTGCTGCCCATGTTTCTCATCGCCATAAAGGAAAATGGTATGCTTTCCTCTGAAATTTTCAGTCAGGCAGCAGATGTGGTACAGCTGTTTGTAAATATGTGGAGTTCAAACCATGCCAATATTGGAACGGAAGAGCTGATCAAAGCAATCCTCAATGATGAACCTATTAAAATGAACAGGCTGGCAAAGATTTTAAACGCTGATGTGGCTTCTATTCATCATATGATGGTGGTATGGTCTGAAAAAGAAGGTGATGGGAGAAAGGAATTTAATGCACGCATTTTTCATAAAGTAAGATCTTTTATCTCTGTGAATTTTGAAAATGGCATGACCGGGATTTACAATGAAACGCTGGTGGCATTTACCGGAGATGAAAAGGTGAAGCAGCCTTATGAAATGATCGCCGGAAGTCTGGTGGAAGAGCTGGAAAAAGAAAATGAGAAGGTACGTATCGTCAGCTGCCTGGGACTGAAACATACCACTGCGGTGCGGGAAGCCTATGTATCCTGCATAGAAAATTTAAAATATGCAGAAGCCATACTGCCTTTTAAAAAAGTAATATCCCTACAGGAAATCAAATTTATCGGGGAATGTGGGAAAATTGCAGCGGGTGGAGAAGAAGAAACGGGAAAAGTCCTGTCAGTTCTGTCGCCTGTCATGGGGCAAGAAGACCAGAACAAAGAATTGCTTCATACGCTGGAAACTTATATGCTGGATGCGGATATGAGCATCCAGAAAACGGCAGAAATGATGTTTGTGCATAAAAATACCGTTAAATACCGGATTGCAAAATTAAATGAGAAACTTCATTATAAAATCAGCAGAATGCCGGATGCATTTGAACTATACAGGGCAGCAGCACTTTTAAGGCTTCTGCATGCAAAAAAATAACCTTTGTCTGAAAGGACAAAAATACATGGTGATCTTTAGCCGGAATTCTAATTACATTTCTATCGTAAAGCGTTAGAATCATATATTATGCAGGCAATGCCAACGAAGACATACCATCGTTGGCATTCTTGTTTAAGAGGACAATCGGGTATGGGAACAGTCTGATCTACTAACTGGAAGAAAGTCTGACAAAAGGTAAAATAATCAAATGGAAACGGAGGTAATGAATGTGAGAAAAATAGGTTTACAGGAAATTGAAGATATTGCACTTGGGGCAGCCGTGCTTGGTGCAGGCGGCGGAGGAGATCCCTACATAGGCAAACTGGTCGCTATGGGAGCAGTAAAGGAATGCGGGGAGGTTACCCTGCTGGATCCTGAAGAAATACCGGATGATGCATTAATTGTACCCATTGCCATGATGGGGGCACCCACGATTCTGAGTGAAAAAGGAATCGGTGGAAATGAATACAAAATATTGTACGATATGGTAACGCAGTTCTATGGCAAGAAAATATATGCATTCATGCCGATTGAAGCAGGAGGCGTGAACAGTATGCTGCCCATAGCCGCGGCTGCCAGATTAGGTCTTCCTATGGTGGATGCAGACGGTATGGGCCGTGCATTCCCCGAGCTTCAGATGGTGACATTTACAATTGGGGGAATGAGTGCATCTCCAATGGCACTGACAGATGAAAAAGGTAACAGTGTTATTTTCAATACCATCACCAATAAGTGGACAGAAGAGTTAGCCCGTGGGGTTACCATGAGCTGTGGGGGATCTGTTTCGGTGGCACTGTATTGCATGGACGGAGCATCCCTGAAAAAATATGCCGTTAAAAACATCGTGACCCGCAGCCAGAAGCTGGGAGAAGCTATCCGCACCGTAAAGGATCTGGAAGAAGGAACGCCGGAAGAAAACTTTCTCAGGTTTACAGAGGGATTTAAGTTGTTCAAAGGTAAGATTACAGATGTTCTGAGGGAAACCAGAGGGGCATTTAACTTTGGAAAAGTCATGCTGGAAGGAATTGGTGAAGATAAAGGGAAGCAGGCATTTATCGAATTTCAGAATGAAAATCTTACGGCTGCAGTGGATGGCAGGATACTTGCTACCACACCGGATCTGATCTGCCTGGTGGATACGGAAACCTTCCATCCGGTTACCACAGATGCCCTAAAGTATGGCAAACGTGTCCTGGTTCTGGGGCTGAAATGTTTTGAGATGTGGCGTACGGCAGAGGGGCTGGACTTAGTAGGACCCAGATATTTTGGGTGTGATACGGATTATATTCCCATTGAAGAACGTGTGAAAGGAGGGATTTTATAATGTATCGTTTAGGAGTTGATGTTGGAGGAACCAATACAGACGCAGTTTTAATTGATGAGAAAAAACAGGTTATCGCCGAGTGTAAACACCCTACTTCTGAAAATATTCAGGATGGAATACTTGGTGCTGTGAGAGCCGTACTTGCCCAGTCAGGAGTTGACCGCTCAGAGATCAGCCAGGCGATGCTTGGCACCACCCAGTGTACCAATGCTATTGTGGAGAAAAAGAATCTGGCAAAGGTGGGAGTCTTGCGTATCGGTGCTCCCGCTACGAAGGGAATTCCGCCAATGGTTGACTGGGAAGAGGCAATCCGCCATGTGGCAGAAGCGGATGAGATCATCGGCGGAGGGTTTGAATACGATGGAAAAGAACTGGCACCTTTGGATGAGGAGGCGGCAAGAGCATTTTTCCGGTCTTTAGATGGAAAAGTAAAGTCCGTAGCAATATCCTGTGCATTTTCAACAGTTCGAAATGATCACGAAATAAGGGCGGCGAAAATCTGCAGAGAGGTGATGGGAGAGGACGTACAGATTTCCATATCCAGTGAAATAGGATCTATGGGATTAATCGAAAGGGAAAATGCAACCATTTTAAATGCAGCTCTCTACAAAGTAGCCAGACGATTCACCGAAGGATTTGCAAGGAGCCTGGCGGAAGAAGGCGTCACGAATGCAAAAGTATATCTGTCCCAGAATGACGGGACGCTGATGACAATGGAATATGCAAAAAAATATCCCATTCTTACAATCGCATGTGGTCCTACGAATTCCATACGAGGAGCAAGCTACCTGAGCAATCTTATGGATGCTGTCGTGATTGACGTGGGAGGGACCACCACAGACATTGGTGTGATCGCCCATGGTTTTCCTCGGGAATCCAGTGTGGCGGTTACCATTGGCGGCGTGCGTACCAATTTCCGCATGCCGGATGTTACGTCCATAGGTCTGGGCGGAGGCTCGATCGTTAGACAGCAGCCCGATGGCAGTATCACCGTGGGACCGGACAGCGTTGGCTTTGAGATCAGCAGCAAAGCTCTGGCATTTGGCGGAGATACGATTACCGCTACGGATATCGCAGTCAGACTTGGAATGGCAGAGGTGGGTGATCAGCGAAAGGCAGATGTAATAGACGCAGAATTTGCAGAAAATGCCATGAAAGTCATGAAAGAAATGATAGAGGACGCCATTGATTCCATGAAGAGCTCCAATACGGATATGGACGCAATCTTAGTAGGCGGAGGCTCTATTGTGATTCCGCAGCAGCTGGAGGGTACCAGAACAGCGGTAAAGCCGGAACATTTTGGAATCGCTAACGCAATCGGTTCAGCCATTTCCAAGGTGAGCGGAACCCTGGAGAAGCTGATTAATTACGATGAGGTCCCAAGAGAAACTGCTTTGGAAGAAGCAAAGCGGGAAGCCTGCGAGATGGCGGTGGAAGCCGGAGCAGCACCGGATACCGTAGAGATTATTGATGTTGAAGATATACCACTGGCTTATTACCCTGGAAATACGAATCGCATTAAAATAAAAGCTGCCGGAGAACTGGTTGACACCGGACGTTAATTGTGCTAATATGCCGATGATATGAATATATTACAAACAGAAAGGGAGAAGGATAGTATGAAAAAATATATGCGGTCGGTCTTGTTATTGACTGTGCTGTTTTTATGCCTCCCGGTTCTTTTATATAGTAATAAACATCAGCTGTCAGCCGGATTAAATCAAACGATGATTTCCAAGGATTCTCCTGTTATCGGCATGAACCACGCAGTACAGCAGTTTGATCTGCCTGATTTTGAAAAAGCAGAGACAATTTTCAGAAACTTTACCGTTGGAAATGACGGGATAAATGTTCCTGTTATAAAAAGCCGGAATCTGTTTTTAAGCGGCCTTTGTTTCCTGATTTTCTATACACTCCTCTTATTTTTATCCGGGGGAGACTGGGGCAGACCTTATGTTTTTCTGTGTAATTGTTTTCAATTAATGGATAGATATATGCGGATGATACGGACGGGTCATCGGAAGGATGGAAAAAAGAGATACCCTTTGCTTAACTGATCTATAGAAAAGCAGTAAAAGAAAGGGTGAATAATATGATAAAACAGGAGCATTCTGCGAGAATTCCTGTGAGTCTTGGTGCAGTATTAATATCGATTGGAGTGGTATACGGAGACATCGGTACGTCACCGATGTATGTAATGAAGTCAATTATATATGGGAACGGCGGGCTGGGAAATGTGAATGAGGAACTGATTCTGGGTTCCCTTTCCCTGGTCATCTGGACTGTTATTCTGCTGACTACGGTAAAATATGTACTGATTGCCATGCAGGCGGACAATCACGGTGAGGGAGGTATATTTTCTCTTTTCAGTCTGGTTAAAAAATATGGAAAGTGGCTTATTTTACCTGCAATGGTTGGCGGAGCCGCCCTACTGGCAGATGGAGTGCTTACGCCGGCAGTTACGGTAACTACGGCAATTGAGGGGCTTCGCAGTATTCCGGCGATGCACTCCTTATTGGGAAATGGCCAAAATAAAATTGTAGTGATTACGCTGATCATCATTGCGGGCCTGTTCCTGGTACAGAAAGCAGGAACCAGTTCTATCGGCAAGGCTTTCGGACCGGTGATGACAATCTGGTTTTTCTTTCTGGCAGCAGCCGGTATTTTTAATATCTCCGGCAATCTGATGATTTTTCGGGCATTGAATCCGCTGTGGGCTGTGAAAATCCTGATCAGTCCGGCAAATCACATGGGATTCATGATTTTGGGCAGCGTTTTCCTTGCAACCACAGGAGCGGAAGCGCTGTACTCCGACATGGGTCATGTTGGAAAAGGCAATATCTACATCAGCTGGCCATTTGTAAAGATATGTCTCATTTTGAATTATCTGGGTCAGGGGGCATGGCTGATGGAAAATCAGAAACAGAGTGCATTATACAGCATTCCTGATATGAACCCCTTTTTCCAGATGCTTCCCGAGGGAATACGCCCCCTGGCTGTATTGCTTGGAGCACTGGCGGCGATTATTGCTTCCCAGGCATTGATCACGGGTTCATTTACCCTGGTCTCAGAAGCAAGCCGTCTGGATCTGATGCCCCATATGCAGATTTCCTATCCATCTAAAACAAAGGGACAGATTTTTATTCCTCTTGTGAATCTGGTGATCTGGTTTTTGTGCTCCATTGTGGTCTTGTATTTTCAAACCAGCGAGCACATGGAAGCAGCATACGGGCTGGCGATTACACTTACCATGCTGATGACAACCCTTCTGTTGTTTATTTATTTAAAATATGAGAAGAAACAGAAGATTCCGGCATTTATTTTCCTGGTGTTCTTTGGCGGCCTGGAAGGGACATTTTTTATATCCAGTCTCAGTAAATTTTCCAGAGGAGGATATGTGGCGCTGTTAATTGCCCTGCTCCTGTTTGGAGTCATGCTGGTGTGGCATCGCGGTACGGCGATAGAGGCGTCTCAGGCAGTATGCTTTAAAATCCGTGACTACCGGAAGCTGTTGGGGAAGCTGCGTCATGATATGGAATATCCAATTCAGACAGATAATCTGGTCTATATCACAAAGGAACCGGAAATGGAGGATCTGGACCGGGACATTTTATACTCTATTCTGGACAAAAAGCCTAAGCGGGCACAGGCATACTGGTTCGTGACGATAAAGGTAACAGATGAACCTTATACCCGTGAATACAAAGTAGAAAATTTTGGAACGGATTATATCTACCGGGTTCAGTTAAGGCTTGGATTTAAGGTTGATCAGAGGGTTAATGTATACCTGAGGCAGATTGTAGAAGAATTAATAGCAAGCGGCGAGCTGCCTTCCCAGCAAAGGGAATATTCGGTATATGAGCCGGGCGAGGTGGGCGATTTCGAGTTTTGCCTGATTCGGAAAGTATTGGTACCAGAGAGTGATATCACGGCTTCAGGCAGAGCAGCAGTATCCTTAAAATACGCTATCCGGCATATCGCAGGTTCACCGGCAAGATGGTACGGACTGGAAAATTCTTCTCTGATTATTGAATATGTACCGTTATTCATTAAAATGAAAACATTGCGGCCGTTGAAGCGGTTAACAGAGGATAACGGGAAAATGAAATAATGATAGTGGATCAATTTTAAATGGAGATATGGGGAAATTTTGGAACAGGGAAAATAATGGAGCTGAGATGGAACTGAGCAAACAATGGAATAGAGCAAACAATAGAACGGAGCAAATAATAGAACAAAGCATATAAAAGAACTGAGCAAATGAGAAAACTGAACTTACCCTGTAAATTAGATTTAATAATCTAATAACCTGAGGTTCCACGATCTTTCATTTGCTCTTTGCTCTTTTATGTATTTTGCGTGTTAAAATTAAGATCCGTCTAAAGATTCATAAACGAAATATGTAATATCAATTCTATCATGTGTTAAGATGATTTAATGCATAAAAATTTAATGAGTAACTTTATGAATAAATATGTTGCAATATATTTGATCCTGTGATAATATAACGTTATAAATATTCTTAAACTTGGCTAATCTGCCAGTAATTCCAGAAAACATGTATATGAATTTAAGGTGCTTTTATGCCGTCTGTAAGTTGTTGATTTTTGAACTTCCATACACGGCAAAGGATATTGCCTTAAAGTAAGAGGAGGATTTTAATGATCAATATACCCATCAAAAATGATAATCATACTGCAGATAAGGAGACAGAAACGTTCCTGATGTGTCCCACCGTTGATTTTTGTTTCAAGGAACTAATGCGTAATGAAAAAATAAGAAAAGGTTTGATTGCTGCATTCATAAATAGAAAGCCGGAAGACATTCTGGAAACAGTATTGCTGAATACTAACTTACACAAAGAATTTCAGGAAGAAAAGCTGGGAATTCTGGATGTACGCGTTTTGATGCACGATAAAAGTCAGATAGATCTGGAAATGCAGGTGCTTTCTTTTCCGTTCTGGGAAGAGCGCACGTTGTTTTACATATGCAAGATGTACGCAGAACAGATTGAACGTGGGGATGATTATGATGTCTTGGCGAAATGCATTCATATCTCTATATTAAACTTTCCATTTTTGCAGGAAACACAGGAATACTACTCCTGTTTTCATTTGCGTGATGACAAAAATGGAAACATATACTCGGATAAACTGGAGTTTCATGTGCTGGAACTTCCTAAAATAAAGAATAACCAGGAACCGGAAAGTGAATTATTACAGTGGGGAAAATTCCTGAATGGAAAGAAAGAGGAGGATTTTATAGCAATGGCGGAAATGAATGAATATATCAACGAAGCTTACGAAGTATTAAAGCGGATGAGTGCGGACAAAGAGAAAAAATTAGAATATGAGGCAAGGGAAAAGGCAATTAGAGATCATAATCACTTGATGCACATGGCGAAAAAAGAAGGTGTGCAAGAGGGGATTAAACTAATACTGGATAATCTAGAAGATCAAAAAGTAGACGAGCAAGTACTAAATAAATTGATGAATCAATTATCTCTTAGTCCGGAAGAGAAAGAAAAGTTCATGAATAAGTATGCGAATGTTTAAAAGTGTATATCTTAATCCTGGACAATCTGGAGGATCAGAAAACAATACTATAGTATGAAAAAACCCCGCATTGAGGCGGGGGGCTTAATCTACTCCAAAGACCTGCTGCCTTGACACATTTTCCGTTCATCACCCGGAGAATAACCGGTGTACTTCCGAAATAGGCGGTAAAAATTAGACATATTGGAAAACCCGCAGTCTTCAGCGATATCTAAGATACCTTCATCAGATGTACGCAGCATTTCCCTTGCTTTTTGAATACGCATTTCGATTAAAAATTCCTGAAACTGCATATTGGTCACTTTCCGGAAATAGGAGGAAAAATAATTAGGGCTCATGCAGGATATACTGGCTACGTCTTCCAGCTTTATTTTTTCACAATAATGTTTTTTGATATACTGGAAAGACTTCTCCAGCCTTTTCATTGCTTCCTTTTTTCCGCCAAGTAATTCACCGGATGGGTTTGATCGCTCACAATTTCGATAGAGTATCGTGAGTATTTTCAGGATATCGGATTTGATCATCAATGCATATCCCACTTCCCTTTGGATGTATTCCCGGTTTATTTCGTTCATAATATGAATGATTTCTCCGGCATAGGGAAGTGTCCCTGGAATTTTATTTTGAAAATTACTGCCGCGTTCAACAAAAGGCAATAAATAATCATAATCAAAAATGCTGGTCCGATCTGCGATAAAATCGGAACCAAAGATCAGGACAAGCAAAGTCATTTGATCACTTAACACTTCCCAGCCATGTGCTTCAATATGGTTAAATAAAATAATTTCTCCTTTTTCCACGTCGTACTGTTTCCCGTTTACAAAATATCTGGCATGGCCATCTAATATATAGGTGATCTCAAAAAAATTATGCCAATGATAAACTTCCGGCTTTTTTAAAGAACGCTGCTCCATATATGTCCTTACCTCAAAAGGTTCTTCTTTATTTAATATAGTTGTATCCTGTGTAATAATCATTCCGCAAATACCTCTCCGCTAAATAAATTCCCGCATTTATATGTTTTTATTATAACGCTAATAAAAGGATTTGTCTTTTAATATTATTTTGAGATTTCGATATCTTACCATTTTAAAATACGGTCTTTCTATCGTAAGATAGTACATTCTCATCATAATAAACCAGAGGTTATTTTTCTGCAGTCTATATAAAATGAATATGGAAAAGAAAAATCAGATTAAGATAAATATTCATTGCGAACATGTTTAGGAGGTAGAACATGATTATAATTGGTGAAAAACTAAATGGGTCCATACCAGCGGTGGCAAAAGCAATTGCATCGAGAGATGCACAGTTAATCAAAGAGCGCGCAAAATTACAGGCCGATGCGGGGGCTGATTTTTTAGATGTATGCGCTTCTGTAGAAGAAGAGGAAGAGATTGAGACTCTTCGATGGATGATTGAACAGGTACAGGAAGTAACGGATACGCCGATTTGCGTAGACAGCCCAAGTGCAAAATCCTGTATTGGGGCATTGCCTTATTGCAAGAGACCTGGATTGCTCAATTCTGTTTCCCTGGAAGGAGATAAGATTGATACGATATTTCCGCTGATTGCAGATACGAAATGGGAGTGTGTGGCTTTGCTCTGTGACAACGATGGGATTCCGGATTCTGTGGAACGCCGCATGGATGTATTTCATGGTATTATGGAAAAAGCAAAGAAATACGGAATTGTGCCATCCAGATTACATATCGATCCGCTGGTGGTAACGCTATCTACTGATGAAACAGCATTGCAGGTTTTTGCTAAATGCTGCAGATTGATTAAAGAAGAATATCCGGATATCCACATTACCAGCGGTTTGAGTAATATTTCCTATGGACTGCCGGTACGTAAAAATATCAATCAGGCTTTTATGGTGCTGGCAATGAATGCGGGAATGGACAGCGCCATTATAGATCCTACCAACAAAAATATGATCGGCATGATTTATGCGACGACAGCCCTGCTGGGGAAAGATGAGTTCTGCCTGGAATATATAAAGGAGTTCCAGGAAAAGAAAGAAGCAGGTGTGGATATCAATGAATTAACCAAGGACATGGTTCCGGAAATGAAGAACGTCTTCCTGGCAACCCAGAATGGTAAAAATAAAGAAATTGGATGCCTTGTACAAAGTGCACTTGATGCCGGGTGCGACCCGGTTGCTGTATTAAACGATGGCATGATTGGAGCGATGGCTGTAGTAGGAGACCAATTTAAAAAAGAAATCATATTTGTTCCCCAGATGCTTGCTGCTGCCAGAGCCATGAAAGCAGGGGTAGAAGTATTAAAGCCTCATCTGGCTACCGGAGGTGCAGGAAGTGCCGGGAAAATGATTTTGGGAACAGTAGCCGGTGATTTGCATGATATCGGTAAAAATCTGGTTGGCATGATGATTGAAAGTGCCGGATTCGAAGTAATCGATCTGGGCGTGGATGTACCAATTGATGTTTTTATAGAAGAAATCGAAGCGCATCCTGATGTGACTATCGTAGGACTGTCTGCACTTCTGACAACAACGATGCCGTCTCTGCGCAACACGGTAGCTGCTTTAAACAATGCACCATTTCGCAGCAGGATTAAAATAATGGTTGGCGGTGCACCTATATCCCAGGCATTTGCTGATGAAATCGGGGCGGATGCCTATACAGCGGATGCAGCGGAAGCAGCAGAGAAAGCGAAAGAGCTTGCAAAAGCCGGAACAGATACGGTACCAGCTTCTAAAGTGAAGGATATAAAGAACGGACCGGAAAGAACTGATGCAGAAAAATTAATTATAAAAACAGACAGTGCGCTACCCAAACCGGAAGGCATAAAATTTACCGGAATCAGCCCGGCAGTATCCGGAATTCCCTACAAAGAAAATATGAATGCGGTAAAAGAAAAGTTTACAAACTACTGGAAGCACAGAAACACAGGGCGTCCACTTATGTGTGTCATAGCCAGAAAGCCGGAAATGGAAGCATTTTCAGATGGTTCCCCGGTAGAGGGCGGATATCTGGACCAGATTTGCCAGGGAAAATATTATAATATGCCCGAAGAACTTAAGTGGAAGGATATGGAGGACAAATATCAGAATCCGGAGCAGATTGTTGCACGTTACCGATATTTCTGTGAAACCCATGATTTTCTGGGAGAAAGTTTTCCTAACTTAAATGTAGACTTTGGACCCGGCTCCCTGGCTGCCTATCTTGGATCCGATATTGGTTTCAAAGAAGATACGGTATGGTTTAAGTCCTGTCTGGAAGGCTGGGATGGTGTGCCGCAGTTTAAGTTTGACCCGGAAAATGAATGGTACAAAAAACACATCAATCTGGTAACGAAATGCCGTGAACTGGCTGGGGAAGACTTTTACGTAGACATGCCGGATCTGATGGAGAATATTGATGTACTGGCATCCCTGCGCGGAGCACAGGAGATTTTATTTGATATGTTAGATGAGCCGGAGACCATTGGAGAACGCATAGGAGAAATCACAGATCTGTATTATGACTACTATAATCAATTTTACGATGTAATTAAAGATGATCAGGGCGGAAATGCCTATACGGTGTTCCAGATATGGGGACCCGGACGTACAGTGAAACTGCAGTGTGACTTCTCCGCTATGATGTCACCGGATGATTTCCGCCAGTACATTCAGCTATCTCTGAAAGCACAGGCAGACAAAGCCGACTATGTGCTGTACCATCTGGATGGACCGGCTGCCATTAAGCATTTGGATGCACTTATGGAAATTGATGGAATTGACGCGCTCCAGTGGACCAGTGGAGATGCCGGACCGGATGGCACTTTGCAGGATTGGGATGTGATCTACGATAAGGCAATCGCTGCAGGGAAATCCATTTGGGTAAAAGTGTATTCCGGAAATTTTGAAGACTGGATTAAAAATGTGGACCGTCTGGTTCAGAAATACGGTTCCCACAGCCTGTTTCTGCTTTTCCCGGAAATGTCACGGACACAGGCCGATACGCTTCTGAAATATGCAGAAGAAAACTGGAAGGATGTTCCTGGTACATTTTACGTCCGTTAATTTACCTATAAAGAAAAACCTCCATTTAACTAATGGGGTTTTTTGTCTGTGTGCCGATATTGTGAAGTAGTCATATGAAATTCTTTCTTAAAACAATTGCAGAAATATTCCGCCGAAGAGAACCCCACTTTTTCAGCAATACAAGCGGTAGAATCTGTCGTATTGCGAAGCAGAATACAGGCTGCATTTAACTTTGCCCTCACCCTAAGTTCCTGAAAAGTGGTATGATAATGTTCTTTTATTAAGCGCTGCAGCTGCCTTATACTCAGACCCACTATATCAGCAAGTGACTCCGGGGTGATATCGGCATAATAAGAGAGAAATGCCCGCTCAATCATCAGATATTTTTTTTCATCCGGCGGTATATCCGGCATTTCGGTGTGGGGTGTATAGGAAGGGGAGTATTCCCTTGCAAGGTGTATTAAAAATTCAGCGGCAAGATGCGGAAGAAGGAGCTGGCTTCCTGCAGATTTCTGCTGTTCTTCTTCAAAAAGCCTGTGCATTGCGTCCCTGGGAGCGAGGGATAGTTTTCCAAACCAGAAGTTCTGCCGGATAAGTGTCTGAATCAGAGGATCTTTTTCGGGATTGGATTTTTGACTTACAGTATAGTAGATACCAATTTCATGCATGATATCCATGGGATCCGGAATCTGTTCATGAGATACACCAGGACCAGTCAGATAAAAATCACCTTCAGTCAGCTGATAGATATCCGTATTGATATGAACGCGTCCGCTTCCCTGGGTAATAAAGTGAAGTTCATAGCTGTCATTGCTGTGGGCATGCATAGGCATATAGGGCATGGGGCCGGAAGAGAGGGAAAGAACATGAAATTCGGTATTGCTAATGGAAAAACAGATATTGACATCTCCCATATAAGAGCCTCCTTAATGCGGCAAAAGCCTGATTTTGTTGCAATAAGTCTATTTTAATACAAAAGGGCTTGTAAGAACAGATATAAAATTAATGATTTATAATTTTAGACTCAGTGATGTCATTGTAAAATAGCGCCATTATAAACCCAAATACGCCGTCCAATTCTCTGTTAATTGAATCCAGATTTATTATAATAAAGTTATCAAAACAGAAAACAAATGTTGTCTTCATTTGTAAATAAGGAGGATACGATGTACGATTTAAAACCATATTTAGAGGAAATTGACAGCGTGATTGCCCGGGGACCATTTACAGACAGCTGGGATTCCCTGCAGAACTATCAGGTGCCGGACTGGTATCGCAAGGCAAAGTTTGGAATTTTTATTCACTGGGGCGTTTACAGTGTTCCCGCATTTGGAAGCGAATGGTATTCCAGAAACATGTATATCCAGGGGAGTCCGGAATTCGAACACCATGTGAAGACTTACGGACCTCAGAATGAATTTGGCTATAAAGATTTTGTACCAATGTTTAATGCGCCGAAGTTTGATCCTGATGCATGGGCAGATTTATTTCAGAAGGCAGGTGCAAAATATGTGGTCCCGGTTGCGGAACATCATGATGGATTCCAGATGTATAAGAGCGAGATTTCTCATTGGAATGCTTATGAAATGGGACCCTGCAGGGATGTGCTGGGTGAGCTGGAGCGTGCATTCAAAGAGAAAAATATGGAAACAGGGGCTTCTTCACACCGGATCGAGCACTGGTTCTTCATGGGACATGGCAAAGAATTTGACAGTGATATCAAAGAACCCATGGAACGGGGCGATTTTTACTGGCCTGCAATGCCGGAAATGGGGCATCAGGATTTATACAGCAAACCGGAACCTACCGAAGAATTCTTACAGGACTGGCTTTGCCGTACCTGTGAAATTATTGACCGGTATCGTCCGAAGATTCTATATTTTGACTGGTGGATTCAGCATCACTCTGCGAAGCCTTATTTGAAAAAGCTGGCTGCCTATTATTATAACAGAGCAGCGCAGTGGGGCGAACAAGTTGCGATCAATTATAAACATGATGCATATATGTTCGGCAGTGCGGTAGTAGATATTGAAAGAGGGCAGTTTGCGGATATGAAGCCTTATTTCTGGCAGACGGATACCGCAATTGCGTTAAATTCCTGGTGTTATACAGAGAATAATGAGTTCCGGCCTGCGGAAGATCTGATTTGTGATCTGATAGATATTGTGAGTAAAAACGGTTGCCTGCTTTTAAATGTGGGTCCTAAAGCAGATGGAACGTTTTCCAGGGAGGATACGGAGATACTGCTGGAGATTGGAGAATGGCTTAAGGTTAATGGAGAAGCGGTATATGAAACCAGCGTCTGGCGGAAATATGGAGAAGGTCCTACGGAAATCGTGGAAGGTCAGTTTTCAGATGGTATTAAGAAGAACTTTACCCATGAAGATATCCGTTACACAGTAAATGGCAGTTATCTCTATGCAACTGCATTAAAATGCAGTCCGGATGGTAACTATACCTTAAAATCTCTGGGAATCCAGGATGCATCCAGACAGGCAAACTTCCACGGAATCGTTTTGGATACAGATGTACTGGGATTTAATGAAAAACCAGAATGGGTTCGAGATGAAGAAGGGCTTCATATCCATGTAAATTCAGTACAGAGCAGCAAACCCGTAGTATTTAAAATTAAAATAGATTAATCTGGTAGTTATCATAGATTTGTTATTATCATAAACGTAATTCATTTAATGCATTTCATACAACGTATATTTCTGGTTTGATCTGGTAATCATAGGTATTGCAGGACAGGCAGATATCTGCCTGGAATAATAGGAACGGAAAGGCAGATGGAATATTTATGAATGCAAATGCAGAGTTATTAAATTTTGTTTACCAGAACTCAGGAATGGGCGTAGACACGTTAAATCAGCTGCTTGATATTGTAGAGGGCGATGACTTTCGCAAGCAGATTGAGAGTCAGTTAAAAGGATACCGGGATTTCAATGAAAAAGCGAAGTCAATGCTGCATGAGAACGGATACAATGAAAAGGATATCAGTGCTTTTCAGAAAATAACATCCAATGTCATGATTAATGTCAAAACATTGACAGACAAATCTAACAGCCATATAGCGGAAATGATGCTGACAGGCAGCAACATGGGTATCATAGATGCCATTAAGAGCATCAAAAAGTACGAGCATGATGCAGAAAAAGACATTGTCTCATTGATGAAAAAACTCCTGGATTTTGAGGAAAAAAATGTTGAGAAACTGAAAGAGTTCTTATAAATGATAACTAAATAGAGGATAGCTGACAAGCCGGAAATTTGTATGATGAGTAAACTTTTACAAATTTTCGGCTTTTCCTTTGTCTATTTGTTCTGATTGTAAATAGAAATTCTTTTCAGTATAATAAGAGATAGAGTTGTTTACAAGTAAGATTCCGGGCAGATTTGGATAGTCCCGGATAATCAGGGGGGATTTATATGAAAAAGGTATGGTTACGATTCATTGGAGGCCTTTGTCTGTCCGGTATACTGCTGCAAGGCTGCACCCGGGCGGATACACCCCCTCCGGAAGGGAAAAAGGAGACACTTACGCTGATGACAATCAGTAATGGGGGCCAGGAGGTGCTAAAAGAAGCGGTTGATGCATTTAACGCATCTAATACGTTTGACGTTGTAATAGCATGTGAGGAATACAGCATGGAGAACTTCAAAGCGACGCTGGCAAGGAAAATGGCTGCCAATGAGGAGCCGGATTTGTTTTTTTCCTGGCAGGCAGGATTTTTAAAAGCTTATGTAGATAAAGGAAAAGTGCTGGATCTTACTGTTTACATACAGAGTGACGAAAGCTTTAGCAATCAGTTTGAATCTGAAGATTTTGTAAATGTCACATTTGACGGAGGTATTTATGCAGTTCCTGCTACAAAGTGCATTTCAGGAGTATTTTACAAAAAGAAACTGTTTGAAGAGTATGGACTTGAAGTACCCCAGACATATCAGGAATTTTTGAATGTCTGTGAAGTACTGAAACAAAATGGTATTGTTCCAATCAATCTGGACAGCACTCCCTGGAATGCAGGACAGCTATTCTTGCAGGTTATGAATAGTGTCTGCGGAAAAGAGCTGATGACATATAAGAATCTGCAGGATATTCCATGGACATCTGACCAGCTCTTAAAATCTGCAGAAATATTGAGAGATTTATATGATAAGGGATATTTGCCGGAAGATTTTCTGGGAACAGAGGGAAAGAATGTTGCTGCAGAGGATACGGCAATGACGGTTTCCGGCAACTGGATGGCAAAGTGGATGAATCAGGAGGGCGATCCTTACGGAGTCTTTTTACTGCCCCCCTTACAGGAAGAAAACCGGGGAATAGCCATAGGAGGAAGTGACCGGAGCTTTGCAGTTTCCCAAAACTGTAAAAATCCCGAAGCTGCATGCAGTTTTTTAAAAGAGCTGAGCAGTGACAAATATCAGAGTAAAATATTATATGATGAAGGAACATTTCCGGTAGCCGATATTGATGCAGACAAAAGCAGGCTCTCAGAGCTGCAGCTGGAGTGTTGGGATTTGTATAAATCCACGGATTCTTTCTGCTTGAATATGGACGTGCGGTTTGGTCCTGAATTTGGAGACCTGTTCAATGAGACGGCACAGGCAGTTATTGCAGGTGAAGATTACCGGGAAGCCATGAAAGGTCTGGAGAGTTATGCAATAAAGGCTGGTACAGAATAACAAGGAGGATGAAAGGATTGCTTAAGATCGTGATAGCAGATGATGAAGAATTTATAAGAATGGGTCTGGCTTCCATGCCCTGGAGTGAAATGGAGATAGAAGTAAGCGGATCGGCACGTAATGGGATGGAGGTTCTGGAACTGCTAAAAGAAAAGGATGCAGATATTTTACTGACGGATATACGTATGCCTGGAATGACGGGAATTGAATTATCACGCAGGGTGCTGGAAGTTCAGCCGGATATTAAGATTATTCTATTGACCGGGTATGGAGAATTCGAATACGCTCAGGATGCGATAAAACTAGGGATTTTTGATTACATATTAAAGCCCAGCACCCCTGATGGAATTTTTGACTGCGTGGGGAGGGCAAAGGATCGGATACTTCAGGAGAAAAAGCAGGAAGCCCATCTGCGCCTGATTCAAAAGGAACTTCAGAATTTTTCGACTCTGGAACAGGCCAACAGTCTGCTGGGGGCAAGACCGGAGGCAGACGGGGAAGAAGGGCTGATTGAAATGATAATCCGTTATCTGGGAGAACATTATGCTGAGAATGTCACCCTGGCAGCCCTTGCGGATTTTACACATTTTAATACAGATTATTTAAGTCGGGTTATCAAACAGAAAACCGGGCAGAAATTTCTGGGTATCCTTACGGGCATCCGGGCGTCCCATGCAGCCAGGCTGCTGAGTGATACACAATTGAAGAACTACGAGATCGCCAATAGGGTAGGTATCAATGATGAAAGGTATTTTGGGCAGGTTTTTAAAAAGATATATGGTGTAACACCAAGCCAGTATCGAAAAGCGAGGCAAAAAGGAATGGATATAGAACAGCTTACTCAGATAGAAGATGAGTTATGAAATTAAAGAAAAAAAAATTCTACAGTTTCCGGTATAAATTGATTGTATTATGTATAGCACTTACGATCATTCCCACATGTCTGATGAGTACGTTCCAATATTACTACTCCAGCACGCTGGTTGAAAAACAGACAAGGGAATATCTCCAGGATGTGGTGGAATGGACCTCTATTAAGGCGGATGATTTTGCAGGGGAATTAGAAGATATTACCTTCAGTATCATAAGCAATTCCACAATTCAGGAGATTTTATCCGATTTGGAAAAAGACGCTGGAAGGTTCGAAAAATATAAAAAGATGCAGTCATTGAAAGACCATTTGTCATCTTATGCGCTTTTGAAGGATTATATTTCCAATATCAGTATTGTAACGGAGGAAGGCGTCTCTTATTCCTATAACAAGAACAGGAGCACTTCAGATATTAAAGTGGACTGGGAGAAAGTATATGAAGCGGATGGAAGGACTGTGTGGGGAATCACCAATAAAGATCAGCAGGAATTTGTGGTGTCCAGGAAAATCAATTCTTTGAAAAGCAGCAGATCTCTGGGATATGTATCGGTGACTGTTCAGGAGCATACATTGAATGAACTCCTGAATTCCTTTAAAAAAATAGAGGGAGGGACTATTTATCTGCTGGATAGTTCCAACCGCATAGTTTCTGCTGAGGAAAAGAACCTGTTAGGCGAAATCATTCAATATTCCGGTAGAGAAAATGAATTGCATATGGACAGTGACTCTAAGGGTTTAGCCTATTATATCAGTGACAATATTTCCAACGGATGGAAAATAGTAGCAGCCATTTCTACCGGATATTTCCATAAAAATGTAGAGAACCTCAGAGATGTATTTTATATCCTTGCATTTATATCGGCACTTGTAGTAGCTGCCCTTGCCATAAAGCTGTCAAAAAGTGTTACACGTCCCCTGGTAGCGCTGTCGGGGCAGATGAAACGGTTTGGGCAGGGAGATTTTAAGGCGCGGTATGATATTTCCACTAATGATGAGTTTGGCATGGTAGGAGATACGTTTAACCAGATGGTTGGCAGAATCCAGGATCTGCTGAATGAGGTGTACGAACAGCAATTGTTAAAACAGAAAGCGGAACTGGAGTCCCTGCAAATGCAGATCAATCCCCATTTTCTTTACAATACACTGGAGACTGTAAACTGGATGGCACGTATGAAAGGAATTAATGAAGTGGGTGATATCGTGTCTTCTTTGGGAAATCTTATGCGGTTTGCACTAGGATCGGATACGTATATCACGCTTGAAAAAGAGGTAAGTAACCTAAGGGATTATATTAAGATTCAGGAATACCGTTATGGAGATCGGCTGAAGGCAATGGTTGTAATACCGGAGGAATTGCTGACTTACCGGATTCCAAAGCTTTTGATTCAGCCGATTCTGGAGAATGCTATTGTCCATGGAGTGGAAGACAAAATCGGGGATGCCCAGGTGTCAGTGACAGGAGAGAAGGAAGATGGAAAGATTTTAATACATGTCAGGGATAACGGTATCGGAATGTCCCGTGAAATCATAGACAGGATCTTTCAGGATGATAAAACCGTAGAGAAATCCAAAGGCACTAGTATCGGGCTTCGCAATGTGCACCGCAGGCTGAAAATGCATTATGGTGAAGGGTATGGTATCCACATTGACAGCCGGATGGGAGAAGGAACGGAGGTAATACTTACCCTGAAAGCAGAATTGTTTGAAGAGGTAACAGAGCCTGCATCCGGATCGAAGAAGTTTGAAGAGGTAACAGAGTCCAAATAAATGAAAACGGCTTTATAGTTGGGGAATTCCAAAGATGGAATCCAATTATAAGGTCGTTTTTTTCAACATTTTGGTAGATAATCTGCATTGTTGAAAAATCATTTATGAATGATAATAATAACAGGAACGAAATCCAAACGTGCACGGGATCAAATTCTGAAAAAGTAAACTGAATCGGTTTACGAAAAACAGGAGGTAGCGTTTATGAAAAGGAAGGCAAAAGCCATGCCGAAAAAATTAGTGGCGTATATGATTACCACAGCATTGATAGCAGGTACCATTTCCTATGCAGAACCAATAGTAACAAAAGCCGCTGAAAATCTGGAAACGGATGGTTTGTCTGTTACGTTTACACCGGCTCCGGCGGGGCACGTATATGAGGGTATGCCGCTATTTGACGGCGTACCGGCACATTATGAGCAGTATCTGGATGCAGTCATTGATTACATAGGGCTGGAAGGTGCAGCCAGATTTGCATTTGATACCAGGGGTGATTATGTACTTACCAGGGGTGAAAATGCAGGAAGAACCATTCCGGGTTCTTTAACTTTTACGGACTGTGTACAGGGGGTATCCACAGACTTTCCGGCGATTATCGGTTTGGGACAAAGCTGGAATAAAGATCTTGCAGCATCCGTTGGAAATGTTCTGGGAAATGAGAGGGTAAATAAAGTAGATTACAGCAGCTTATCTGACATCAATGTTATGGCATGTACGGCTACCAGTGATCTGCGTATTAATCCGCTGAGCGGACGGTTTGATGAAGGTTTTGCAGAAGATCCCTATCTGGCTGCATCCATGGTGAATGAAATGGCAACGGGAGTTTCCGGAATTGCGGAAGCTGCCAATCCGGAGGGATTCTGGCAGAAAGCAGTAGTTACAACCAAACATTTTACTACTTACAATGCCCAGACATTTCGTTCTGTAGCCAGCAATAATGCCAGTGCCAGAACGCTTTTGGAATATCAGCCCCAGAGTACATTTAAAGGAATCGAGTCCGGCGCAATCGGCGGATTTATGAGTTCCTATGGAAGAACGAATGGAGTACCGAATATTATTTCTCCACTGATTAATTATGCAAAAAGTTTATCTCCCTATGGGCTGTTCTCCGTAACAGATGCAGGTTCCGTAAGTAATCAGAGCGGATATGGGAATGGATTTGATACCAGTTATGTTCCGCTTATTGATGACAGCGCTTATAACGGAGCCGGTTATTCATCCATAGGTGGGCTGATGGCAGTGGCTAATTCAGCAGGGGCAAGTACTACCCGTGCCAACGACGCCAGTTTCCAGACGCTGATAGATCAGGTGGAAGCCGGAACTTACGGAGTCACTCAAAGTGATGTGGAAAATGTGGCAAGAGACCAGATAGGACAGCTGGTACGCTGTGGTGTCTTGAATGAGGACATGAATGATTATCCATTCTACTCCCAGTCAGCAGGAGTTGGAGCAGCCGATGATTATAATAATACTTATAATCAAAATATTGCATTAGAAGCAGCACAGGAATCTATTGTATTATTAAAAAATGACAATGACGTTCTGCCTCTGGATAAAGATTCCTCTGTCTATGTATCCGGTCCAATGTCTGTAGCCAGATTTAAAACAACCTATGCGGTAGGAAAATCCCCTGAGATTGAAAATGCGCTGTATTCCTCTGCTGCCGGGATCCAAAAAATCGGAGGAGAAAACAAGGTAAATTACAGCACTGATGCCGAAGTGGTCCATATAAAAACAGCCGATGGAAAATATATCGCCCTTTCCGATGATGGAAAATCCCTGGTGACGGTAAGTGAGCAGGAAAAGGCTGCAAAATTTGAAAAATATTCCTGGGGACAGGACGGCTATAGCTACAAATGCCTGGACAATGACAAATGGCTCAAAGGAGTTACAACCGGCGGCGGATGGGGCGGTGGCGGAACTTTCACAGGTGTGGAAGCAAGCGGAACAGAATCCCTGGAGCAGATTGTAAATGATCTGGAAGCAACCTATGTAACAACGGCCATGCCCTACCGTTTTCGGGTAGAAGAAAATCCGGATCAGACAATCAGCTACATCATGGAATCCTACAGTGAGAGTTTTGTGGGAACAACGCCGGTGGTAGGATATTATACAAACGGACGTTATCTGAGTGTGGACGGAGAAATTGTAGCTTTCAGTGAAAAGCTGCAGGATCAGGCAACAGCAGAAAATCTGCGTACGGATAATGCAAGATTTACCGAAGAAATTGTAAAAGAAGCGGGAATAGAAACAAAGGAGAGCGCAAGTGACTACGCAGTAGTGGTTGTAGGTGCCCCGGCGAGACACAGCTCGGGTGAAGGCTGTGACCGTTCTGATTTATATCTGGGAGAAGACCAGTATAAACAGGTGGAAAATGTGTCAGCAGCTTATCCTGGTAAAACAATTGTAATCGTTCAGACAAACTATCCCGAAATTATTGAGGAGATAAAACAGAATGACAATGTAGCTGCTATACTCGTCCAACCTTATGCAGGTCAGTATGGGGGATATGCACTGGGGCAGGTCATCTATGGTGATGTGGCGCCCACCGGAAGATTAACGTCTACTTGGTATTCCAATAATGATGTGCTGCCGGAAATAACATCCTGCTCGATTCCGGAAGGGCTGGATCTGACTTTGGACCAGTTGGACCCCAGATTTACAACAGACATGACCAATTCAGACCCGGTACAGACAGGGCTGACCTACATGTATGCGGATGATTCCAACATTACCTATGAATTTGGTGCTGGAATGACCTATACGACATTTGGATACAGTAACTTACAAGTGCCGGAAAATGTAAATGTAGAGGATGGAAGCTTCCAGATATCGGTAGATGTTACCAATACAGGAGATACCGCTTCATCCGAAGTCGTACAGGCATATATTTCTAATAATAATTCCGCATATGGTTCCTATGCACCAAAGACGAAACTAGTTTCCTTTGAAAAAGCAGAGATTGAACCTGGGCAGACACAAACCGTTGTATTAAATGTAGACCCCAAAGATTTTGAACTTTGGGATACCAACAGCCATTCTTATATTACAGAGACGGGCAATTACGACATCATGGTGGGAAGTTCTTCTAAGAATATTTTCCAGCAGGCAATGATCTCGGTTACAGGCGGAGCAATTGGAGAACTGGATGCCGCCAGCCCAGTGAGTGTATTTGACTGCAGCTATGCCGGCAGCGGAGTGGTTTACCGTGAGGTATCCAAAGAACATACGGCAGAGTCCCTGGCAAATGCCTCCAGAGACACTGAGGAAAATGCAAATGCCCATGTGGCTTCCGGATATTACGCTGTTATGTCGGAACAAGAAGGTGCATGGACAGCTTTGAAAAATGTAAATCTGGAAGAGGTAACCAAAATATGTGCAAATGTGGCAACCAGGAATGAACATGCTGCAATCGATGTAAGAAGTGATTCCCCAGATGGAGAATTAATCGCTAGTATCAACTTTAACATCACACCGGTTAAAAGCTATACGGCACCGGAGACAGGAGAGAATCCGGATGCAGCAGTAGATCTTACGGTCAACGAACTTGCCTACGAAGATGTAACGGTTGAACTGGAATCCCCCTTACAGGGTGTTCATGATGTCTATCTGGTTTTTGCAGATGCAGATGCAAGAATAAATACGATTCAGTTTGCAAAAGAGCAGGCAGAAGAGGTATCTGTGGATAAGTCTGTTCTATCTGCAGTGATTGCAAAGTTAAATAATGTAAATGCGGATTATTATACTGCTGATTCTTATGCACGAGTATCGGCAGCGGTTAAAAAAGCGGAATCAGTAATCGTCAGAGAAAATGCAACACAGGAAGAAGTGGACGCATCGGTTATCGAGATTGTATCTGCACTCAGCGGTCTGGTGGTAAAACCTGCTGAGGAGGAAAAGATACAGTATGCTGATATGAATGTCCTGAACCAGGCAATCGCAAAAGCCCTGGCAGCAAACAGAAGTAAATATACGACAGAGTCTCTGGCAAGGCTTGACAGCGCACTGCAGGTTGCACAGGAATTAAGCGGGACGGCGCCGGAAAAGACATTGCAGGCGGTAGTGAATGTAGTGGCAAAATCCTTAAATGATGTAGTGGAGAACCTGGAGGTCAAAGAAGTATCAACATTGCCAAAAAAAGGACTTACAATAACAGCAGGGAAATTAAAATATAAAATTACGGCTTCCTCTTCGTCAAGGAGAACCGTAACCGTAACAGCACCGGCAAAAAAGAGCTATACGTCAATAAGCATACCTTCCACGGTGAAGATCAGCGGTTACACCTATAAAGTGACAACTATTGGTGATAAGGCATTCAAGAACAACAGAAAACTGAAATCACTGAAAATTGGAAGCAATATCACTACCTTTGGCAAACAGGCATTTTATAATTGCAGCAAGCTGAAAAAGATTATCGTAAATGCAAAAGGCCTTAAAAAGGTAGGTGCCAATGCGTTAAAGGGAATTGATAAAAAGGCAGTGTTAAAAGTACCTTCATCCAAATTGAAAAAGTATAAGTCATTATTTAAAAACAAAGGACAGAAAAGCACGGTTACGATTAAAAAATAATACAGGCGGGCTGCTTAAAAGCAGCCTCCTAACTAAAAGGAGGCATATATATGAAAAAGAAAATAGTAAGTATCTTATTAGCGGCAGCGATGACTCTTACGATGACAGCATGCAGCGGCACCGAAGAAAAAGCAACAGGTGCGGGTGGAACAGAAAGTGAAGGTATCACAATTGCGGAGGATGCAGATACAACAAATTCTACAGATACCCCAGGGGAGACGAAAGAGACGGTGCTAGAAGGAACAGAGACAATATCCGGCGAAACTAATGATACAGGGGACAACACAGGCTCTTCAGACCCGGTTACCATTAAAGTATTTTCCAATTTAACAGACCGTAAAAACGGGCAGGGTTTTGTAGAGCAGACACTGTTTGAGCAGTATATGAGTGAGAATTCTAACATTACTATTGAAGTGGAAGCCTTAGATGATGAAGCTTATAAGACAAAATTCAAAGCATATGCATCCGGAAGTGAGATGCCGGATCTGGTAAATATCTGGGGGCAGCCCTCATTTTTAGATGAAGTAATTCAAGAGGGTCTGCTTGCGGAATTAGATACAAATACTTATGCAGATTATGGCTTTTTGTCCGGCTCATTGGATGGATTCAGCAAAGACGATAAACTCTATGGTCTGCCAAGAAACACCGATGTAATGGCATTTTACTATAACAAAGCGTTATTTGAAGAAAACGGATGGAAAGTACCGGCAACATATGATGACTTGATCACGCTTGCGGGTGAAATTTCAAATGCAGGACTGATACCTTGCAGTATGGATGGAGCGGATAAATGGCCTATTTCCATTTACTATCAGGATATTGTAACCAAGATTCTGGGTGACAGCCAGCAGGATGTAAGAACATCCGTAAGTACCGGTGATTTCAGCAATCCGGCTTATCTGGAAGCTGCAAAACTGTTGCAGAAGTCCGTGGAGGCAGGTTTGTTCCAGAATGGATTTGAGACGACTGACTATGGGACATCCATGAATCTTTTTGCCAATGGACAAGCAGCAATGTTCTATATGGGCAGCTGGGAAATGTCCATGGCAACAAACCAGGATGTAATGGAAGAAGTAAGGAATAACATCGGTGTCTTCATGATGCCGTCAGTAAAAGCAGATGCAGGTACAGCGGCTGATATTGCGGCATGGAACGGCGGCGGTTATGCAGTGACGGAAAAATCAGAAGTGAAAGCAGAAGCCGTCAAATTGTTAAATTACATGTTCCTTCCACAGAACTGGTCTAGGATTGCATGGGAAAATGGAGTGTGTATGTCTGCCCAAAACTATTCGGATTATCTGACCGGAACCGAAACCCCGGTACAGTTAGCTTTTACAGACATCATTGGAAATGCATCTAGTATCACCGGAGTAACCTTTAACGATTTGGGAAATTCTGAATTTAAAACAACGAGTGAAGATCTTTCAGCAGAACTGGCAATCGGAATGGTAACGCCAGAAGACTTTATCAGTCAGCTTCAGTCTGCCTGCAAAAAATAAGAAACCTGTAAAAAATAAGAAAAGATTTTACGCATCACTTAAATGGCGGCATCACACAGTATGAAATCTGTTTAGTAAATGGATTTAGGGGATGCCGTCATTTTATACTAAATATAGAAAGAGGTATGCTTATGAGCAAAATTTACAGCAACAGAAAGGTTATCATAAGCCTGGTTCTCCCTGGAATCTTAACCTTTCTGCTGGCGATTCTCGCACCGATCTGTCTGAGTGTTTATTACAGTTTTACGGATTTCTCCGGTATGGGAACAGCCGCGTTCACAGGCCTTGCAAACTATAAAGAATTATTCCAGGATCAGGGATTCTGGATTTCACTGCGTAATTCCCTGCTGCTGGCGGTGGGATTTATCTGTATCCAGCATCCCCTTGCCATAATCACAGCGGCGATCCTGGATAAGCTGCAGAATAAGGCAGAGGGCATTTTCCGCTGTATATATTTTATTCCAAATGTCATATCCGTGGCTGTGATCGCTTATCTATGGAAATTTATCTACAATCCTAATTTCGGATTACTGAATAATATACTCAAAGCTTTTGGATATACAAAAGAAATAAACTGGCTGGGATCCGGCATGGCAATCTGGTCGGTACTGATTGTACTGATCTGGCATGGCTTTGGCTGGGGAATGCTTATTTATTATACCGGAATTAAAAATATTGATCCTGTATTATATGAGGCAGCTGCCATAGACGGAGCTACAGGAGCCCAGTCATTTTTAAGAGTCACACTGCCTTTAATGAAGCCTGTGATCCAGGTAAACATTACCATGGCAGTTATATCTGCTCTGAAGCAGATGGAAACGGTATATCTCTTGACCAATGGCGGACCTGGCAACCAGACTCAGTTCCTGGCAAATTATTTATATAAACAAGCATTTAATTCTTTTAAATATGGATATGGAAATACGATCAGCGTTGCATTTATTTTAATCTGCCTTTTGGCAACCGTTCTCTTAAACCGCGTCTTTCAGGAAAAAAATGACTAATGGGGGTACAGTATGAAGATGAATTGGAAAAGAGTTATATTATATACCTGCCTGATTCTTGCAGCCGTCATCCAGATTTTCCCGCTGGTGTGGCTTTTGGATTTTTCGGTGGCAAGCAGCAATGAAATGTTTACGAACGGGCTGCTGATTATACCGGAGAAGTTCCATTGGGATAATTATGTTACGGCATTTGTAGACGGACACTTTTTATTATATCTGCGAAACAGCATCTTTATTAATGTGACAGCTGTTCTGCTGGTAATTTTAATCTCCATAATGGCTGCATATGCCATTATGAGAATGCAGTGGAAACTAAGCGGTCTGGTTAAAACCATTCTGCTTTTGGGAATGATGATTCCTATACACGCCACACTGCTTCCCAACTATGTAATTTACGACAGAGTGGGCATTACCGACAGCTTTTGGGCACTTCTCATTCCCTATGTGGCATTTTCCCTGCCACAGGGTCTTTTCCTGACTTGTAGTTTTATGGAGTCCATACCCCGGGAACTGGAAGAGGCGGCAGTCATGGATGGATGCGGATTGTACCGGATATTGGCGGTGATCATTACGCCTTTGATGAAATCCTCAATGGCTACGGTGGCGATCATGACATTCTTAAATAACTGGAATGAATTTATGATGGCGAGTACCTATCTGAGCAGCAATAAATGGAAGACCCTTCCCTTTTCTGTGCTGGAATTCACCGGACAGTACTCATCAAATTATGCGGTACAGTTTGCTGTTATGGCACTTACGGCAATGCCCGCAGTTTTGATTTATGTGCTTTTAAATAAGCATATTACCAAAGGAGCCGCGCTTGGCGCGGTCAAAGGTTAATCATATATGAAAAACAAGCTTTGTTTTGACAATAAAAAACCCCTATGCTATCATAAATTACATTGACATCCTGCATTTAAGTGAAGCACAAGATACAGCAGCTGGGGAATATCAGATCTCTGGGAATAGGGTCCAGGATTTTGCATATCTGGAGAAAGTAATAGCCTTGCACACGCGACCAGGACAAGGAAAGTAAATATACAGGAGGGATGCAACGTGAAAATGCGCCGGGAGTATACATGTCCACTGGAATTAACACACGACATTATAAAAGGAAAGTGGAAGCCCATTATTTTATGGGAGCTAAGCAAAGGGGGATGCTCTCTTTCCAACCTAAAAAAATCAATACGGGGGATAAGTCAAAAAATGCTAATCCAGCATTTGAATGAGCTGTTAGAGTATGGGGTAATAGATAAAACAAAAAATGAAGGCTATCCCTTAAAATCAAACTACTTGCTTACAGAACGTGGGAATAAGATATTTGAAGCAGTATCAATTATGCAAAGCGTGGGAATTGAAATGATGATAGAAGATCATAGGGAAGATTTTTTGAAAGAAAGGGGACTGTTATAGTTACAAAAAAGTGACTAATTTACGATACGCCCAGTTTCACGTATAATAAAGATAAAACTGGAGGTATCAAAATGAAAGATCCTTTAAAAACAATTGGAAATTTAATTGATAAGCAAACTGTATCATTTATAAGCTCTGTGGACGAACATGGCTGTCCCAATACAAAAGCCATGCTGCCGCCACGAAAAAGAGAGGGAATCAAAGTGTTCTATTTTACAACGAATACCTCGTCCATGAGGGTACACCAGTATAAGAACAATCCTCAGGCTTGTATCTATTTTTGCGATAAAAGATTTTTCAGGGGTATTATGCTGACTGGAACAATGGAAGTTCTGGAAGATAGTGCACATAAAGAGCTGATATGGCGGGAGGGCGATACGATGTATTACCCACAGGGGGTGACTGATCCGGATTATTGTGTACTGCGATTTACAGCCGATCAGGGTAGATTTTATAGTAATTTCAGCTCTGAAACTTTTGAAGTTAAATAATATGTTTGTATAAGATCTCTGTTTTACCTAATGGTATGACAGAGATTTTTTACTTGGAAGATGAATTGACAAATGTGGAGCGGTGTGCTATTATTAGTTTGCGAATAAATAAAAACGAATATTCACAAAATATATTCACAAAATAATTTATTTGGAAAGGAGCATATCTAAATGCCGTCAAAACCAGTATTGTCCGAGGAAGATAAAAAAAGTATCAGGCAAAATCTTCAAGTGCTTTGTGAACAGCTATGGGTTTCCCAGGGTTACAAAAAAACCAGTATCAAAGAACTATGTACTAGAATGGAAATTTCAATTGGCACTTTTTATTCCTTATTTGCCACAAAGGAGGAATTGTTTTATGAAACAGCGATAGGTATACAGGCGCGGCTAAAAGAACAATTCTTACATACGGTATTACAAGGCGCAGACAGATATAGTTTTGCAAATGCACTCAAAGAACTGTTCCGTGAATTTGATAGCAAGCCATTTTTATATGATGTTAATACCCTGGACTTTAGAGCCTTTATCACAAAGTTATCAGATGAAGAAATGGAAAAAATGAAATTCGAAACCATTGCGTTTTTTCAGGAGGTCTGCCAGAAAGCTGGTTTACAGCCTAAAATTGACATAGCAAAAACCTGTGGTATATTAAGTGCATTACTCTCGACAATTGGAACAAAACAGACACTTGAAACAATATGCAGCTACTATGATGTCTTTGATTTTATGGTGGATAATTTAATTAAAGAAATATTTTAATAGGAGGATATGAAATGGACTTAGCAGCATTTATTGATATGATTTATGAAAGAATTTTGCAGTTTATGCCAATATTCCGAATAGTTTGGAGTGGTTCTTTGGTGCTTGGCGCTGTCATGCTGATTATTGCTATTGCACTGAAAAAGAATCCTACAAGAAGAAGATCACCATGGATAGTCGGAGGCATTGCATTGTTAATGGTAATAAGCTCAGGTACGCAGCTGATTGCCAGCTTATAATAGAGGAGGAAGTGTGAAACAAAAATCGTTTCAAATTTTCGATTGGTGCAGTAGCGCAGAACTGTCAACAGTATACAGGAGGTATAAAAATGATTAACAAAATTGCATATTGTTTCGAAAATATTGCAAAGCAATTGGGTATTTCTATCAAAATTCCACGACCCGGCAGAACAGGAAAAAATATTTCTATGCTCATCAATGGGATTGCAGGAATTGTCCTCATCATCTCGGGTGTGGTATTAAGAAAAATATCTTTGATGCTAATTGGTGCTTTGGGTATAGCAGGAGTTGTTTTACTTGCTTTAGATAGAGGCAGATGGAGGGAATGAATTTCAAATAGTATTATTGGATGGAACAAATTTAAACTGTCTGCAAGCCGACAGGAATACCGTGGTACGTACTTTAGTGACGTACCACGGATTTTTGCGTTACTCAAAACTACATAAATTTTTTCAGAAAAATACGCTTGACTTTATAATTAGACAAATGTATAATCATATTTAAGACAATTGTCTAATTAGAAAGAAGGTGTAAATATCAATACAAAAAAATTAAAAATTATAGCGGTTCTTGCAATGCTCACCGACCATTTAATCTGCCAGTACTATGGTCCCAATTTTTTCTGTGTCAGGGATGTGGTGAGAGATCATCTGTATAATTTCTTTGGGAATTATCCGGCAATCGAGGGATTTGCTGATGGATGCATTCAGGCACTTGCTTATTCAGTGGGAATCATCGGCAGAATGGCGGCGGTCCTTTTTTTCTTCCTGCTGGCAAATGGGTTCCGGCACACGAAAAATGTCAGAAAATATATTGGAAGGCTTCTGGTTTTCGGTGTCCTTGCTCAAATTCCGTATTCGTTATTTGATGAAGGGCATCTGATACCGATTACTGAAATGCGGTTTAACATAATGTTTACCCTGGCAGTTGCTTTATTTGCACTATGGTGCAGCCGGCGCCTCAAATCCAGGCCGGTAATTGCTGCCCTTGTGGTTCTGTTTCTCACCTGGGTTACGGTGAAGCTGGATCTGGAATATTCTTACCAGTGTGTTGCCTATGTGTTTTTCTTCTACTACAGCAGGAATATGGGGAAAGCAAAACGGGGCACGATCGGTGTTCTGTTAGCGGCAGGACTACAGCTCTGGCGTTTTCAAAGTTTCCTGTTTGATTTTGATATCCGGATGGTTACTACAATCGGGATGTACATAGCAGGTCATTGTCTTGCAGTTTTGCTGACTTTAAAGTACAATGGAGAAAAAGGAAAACAATCCAAAGCATTTCAATATTTCTTTTATGGATTCTATCCCGGTCATCTTCTGGTGCTGGGTGTGATACAGATGATGCTTTATCGAATTGGTTAGGAGGCTATAGTCATGAAAAAATTACCGGATGCGGAATTTGAAGTTATGAAACAGGTATGGGAATGTGAACAGCCGGTTACGGCACCCATGCTGATGGAAAGGATGGAAGATAAAGGGTGGAAGGCGCAGACGCTGATCAGTCTGTTAATCCGGCTGTCGGAGAGGGGATTTCTGAGAAGCGAGAAAAGGGGCAGAGAGCGGATTTACTGGACCCAGATTCAAAGAGATGAATATCTGGCTTTTGAGACCCAGAACTTTGTGGAAACCCATCACAGAAATTCTATCAGCAGTTTGATGGCGTCTCTGTATGATGGAGGAAAGCTGGATGACGACAGTATTGGGGAACTGGAGAAGTGGCTGGCTGATCTGGAAAAGAGGTGACAATAGCGGATGTTTGATTTTATAATTTCTCTTATAATTTCTTCTGTTTTGATGACTGCAGCTGCGGGAATCTTATTGATCACACTGCGTAAAGGTCTGCTGCAGTGGATCACCCCTTCCGGGCGGGCACTTTTATGGCTGGTGTTGATCGCCGGCTTGCTTTTCCCCATGAAGCCGGTTGTATTTACTCCAGTGGTGGAAGTAAAAGCGCCGGAGTTTTTACAGGGTACTTTCAAATTAAAGGCTGAGGAAGGTTTCACACAGGATCAGGGAGCAGAAAAGGAAGAAGATTCGTCTGGAGGAGTCATAACTCCTATCGGTTCATCTTTGAATTATGGGGTGCTATTTTTTGGGGGGATCCTTTTGGTCTGGTTGACAGGTGTGATAGTGTCTGCATTTTGCGGTCTTCGGAAATGGATTTCATTCCAGAAAATGAAACGCAGATGGTGCCAGGAAATTAACGATCCGTGGATGGAGCAATGCCTGGAAGTAGCGGGGCGTCCTCTCGGAGTTAAAAAGTGCAGAAAGATATACCGCTGTCCGTTTGTGGACACGGCGTTGCTGACCGGTCTTTTTCATCCGGTAATACTGGTACCGGAGAGGAACTATACGGAGCTGGAAACTACCTTAATTTTACGTCACGAACTGGCACATTATATGCGGCGGGATCTGTGGGGCAGGACAATTGCCGCTATGGCATCAGCCGTGCACTGGTTCAATCCTGCAGTTCGCCGGATATGCAGGGAATATACCCATCAGTGTGAGCTTGCATGTGATACACTTGTTTTAAAGCAGGCAGATAAGGGAATGCGTTTTCAATATGCGTCCATCCTCATCGGCGCAGCAAGGACACCGGTTAAAGAATATCCGGCGTCGGTAGGCTTTCGTCTGTCAGGGAATCTGGTTCATATGAAGGAACGTATCCGGGAGACTACAGAACATCTGCCCAAAAAGAAAGGACTGCTGCCTGTTGTTGTATTAGGTACTCTGGTATTGTGTTCTGGATCGGTAATGGCACTGGCACAGGATAAAGAGGGGGCAGATATTTATCCGTACCAGTCTTTATCCGGAGGGATCGCTGTCGTCTCTGACACCGGGAACGGTATCCTGTCAGAATCATATCTGGATAAAGATTCTGATCCGGTAAAAGTTCCAGAGGGTTATCAGGAGGTAAAAGCGAATGTAAATGACGAAGAGGTAACTTACGGTCTGGTTGCCGCCCTGTATGAACGGGAAGGCATGGATATCAAGAATGATAAAATGGCAATCCGAATGAATAACAAGGATCTGGCATTGATTGATCCCAGCGGGAAAATACCGGTCAGCCCCATGACAGGAGGGACGCCGCCCTGGCTTGTAAAGGCATATGTAAATGGAAGTGATGTCTGGGAGCTGGTAAATTCCGGAGCAAATATGTCAGACATGAAACAAAAGATCAGCGATGCTTTACTGGATGCTGTCAGCACCGACTATGACAGTAAGGCAGCATTTACAAAAGCGGCGGGAGAATATATTACCCGGGCGGTTGGAAATATGGGAGATTTTGTAGAATTAGATATTATTGAGCAGGAAAAATAGAAAAGGCAATAAATTTGTACGAGTTTTCAGTAAAAACACTAGACAAAAGCCTCATTTCGAACTAATATATTCATATAGAATAAATAAGTGAATTTGAGGAGGATAATACTATGGCAAGAGGACAAAAAAAATCAATTGATGATCAAATCGAGATCTTGGATGGACAGATCGAAAAAGCGCAGGCAAAACTGGATGATCTTTTGAGTAAAAGAGAAGAACTGGAAGGAAAGAAGAGAGAAGAAGCTTTGGGTTATCTCTATGATATGATCCAGGAAAGCGGAAAATCCATCGAAGATATCATGATGATGATTACAGATTAGAAAGTAAAGCAGTGCGAAATACAGGCACTGCTTTATTTGTGTGAAAAAATGACACAAAAAAACATTAATCGAATTTATTAAGAGCCGCAGACAATGGAAATCTTCTTCTTGAGTCTGCGGCACTCTTTAATTTAACCAGTAAGGATTTCAATGAAATCGTCTTATTTATAATACCCATAATCATGTGCAGCCTGGTACATGGCAATGATATTCTCTACAGGTGTATTGTCCTGAATGGCATGGGTGGGGGCAAAATGATATCCTCTGCATTCCATCATAATATCCAGGGTTTCTCTGCAGACGTTTGTTACATCTTCACCGGATCCATAGGCAAGGGGGCCGGCGGTGGAGATACATCCTCTGAAATTAAGCCTGCCTCCAAAATGTTCCTTTAAATATTGGGGAGACATTTTACCGGCTCCCGGCTGCAGAGTATCCACTCCTTTGATTCCGATTTCTATAAAATCTTCATATACCCAGCTGGATGATCCGCAGGTATGAATCAGGGAGGGGATGTGGTAGGAGTCAGCCAGATCCGCAAATTGTCTGTGAATTGGTTTTAATACTTCCCGGTAAAGATCCAGGCTGATCATAGGTCCAATCTGTGTTCCCAGATCTTCACCCATCCAGAGAAAGTCAATCTGTCCTTTGCAGGCATGAAGCAGACGATCCAACATTTTCAACTGAAAATCAGCGCGTCTGCGGATCAGTGACATGACAGCTTCGTCTTGCTCAAGCAGATGGCACAGGATATCTTCTACACCCATAATGCGTCCGTTGGAATTAATAATATCCGGCATACCGGCATGTCCGGTAAACAGGGCAAATTGATTGCCGTAAGATTTTGCCAGCTCACTTGCCGCCTCATAATTAAAACAATCCGGGTCCGGTACCGGAAAATTCTCAAAAGCTTCTTCACAGGCATCTTTTAATGGAAAATCGCAGAAGTCCCAATATCCCCCGGTATCATGCTCTACCCAGCGCATGATGCTGCCCTCCAACTGGTCAACCCGCCTGTTATCCGGGATCTGGAACAATTCAGGTCCAGTATAGGGTGCCTGGATAGGTCGATAGTCAACACCTAATATCTGCAGAAGTGTTTCATCATCACATCCGGCGATGCCAAGAGCCTTTTTCAGTCTTTCGTGAACAGCAGGGTTTGCATCGTATCCAATGGTGACCCGATCTGTCTTTTCGTATTGAAAGGTGCGTTTTACCCTTTCCTTAGCGGTCATAGATTCTTTTCCTTTTTGAATTCTATACATAAGCTCACTCCTTTGTATTTCTTTTTCTAAAGTTATGATATAATAGAATTGAATCAGTTTCAATGCAGTAAAAACGCAAAAAATAAAACAAATGACTCAAATATAAAATAAATGAAGATAGAATGAGGATAGAAATGAAGCTGAAAATGAATGTAATTAATCTATACCAGTGTGACAGTGGATTTGAAACATCAAGGCGGGTGTTTGATTACCATTATATGCTCTACGTTCACAGAGGGAAAGGGCGGTATATTATAGGAAATAAAACCTGTCCTGCAATTATGGGGGACTTGTTCTATGTGCCGCCGGGTGTTGGAAATACAATTTTAGCAGATGAAAAAGATCCCTTTTTATTATCCGGAATCGAATTTGTATCCCAGGATCAATCCTCCGAAAGCAAAACGGCACTGGCAGGGCTAAATCACAAAACCAATATTCTAAAAAACAGTTTTTTGATGGACACGATTCAGCAGATGGTAAAAGAGTATCACATCGGGCGCATGTATTCCAGCCAGATTTGCAGCAGCCTTTTAGGGTCGCTGGTTATGAAACTGCTTCAGTCACAGATTACCGGAGAAATGGAGCAGGACCAGATAAAAGGCCAGATTCTGGATTATATCGTGGAACATATGCAGGAGGGCGTCACCCATCAGGAATTATCGGCTGCTTTTGCCTGCCATAAAAGTACAATTAACCGGATATTAACTGCCGCCACCGGAATGAGCCTTAAAAATTACCTCATTGATCTGAGGCTGAAAAAAGCCGGGGAGCTTTTAAAATACAGCAATAAATCCATGAGTGAGATTGCAGAGCTATGCGGATACCAGAGCAGCATATTTTTCTCGCGGCAGTTTAAGCAGAAAATGGGGGTAACGCCGCTTCATTTTCGCAATTATAGCAGCATAGGCTAAGTGCGAAGCCGTTTCTAAGTTCTAAAAAAATAATATTGTAAACAAAAGCGTCAGGTATCCGAAAAAGCCGGATATCTGGCGCTTTCTGGTTTCATACAGGAGGAATATATCCCAGCTGGAGACCTTTTGAGACTGCCTCCACAGAGGAGGTGACCTGCAGTTTGTCAAATACATGCTGCAAATGATTGGAAACGGTACGTTCACTTAAAAATAGCCTGCTTGCAATTTCTTTTCGTTTCCACCCTTCAGCCAGCAGCTGAAGCACCTCTTTCTCACTGGGGGTCAGCTCCTCCAGAAAAGAATCCGTATTTGGAAAATATGTATTTCCCTTAGAAATAATCTGAAGGACATTCAGCAGCTCTTCCGGAAAAACCGTTTTGCTGATAAATCCTTTTGCACCTATTTTACAGGATTCCCTGCGGTAAACAGGCAGATCATATCCGGAGAGAATCACCAGCTTCTGCTGTGGAAATGCTTTTAATATCCGCCTGGAAAGGGATAATCCGTCTTCGCCGCCTGGCTGGTTCAGGTTGATATCCATAAGGATGATATCCGGGCTCAGTCGGAAAATGTCTTCCAGAATATGGCTGGTATCCTGTATAGAAGTAAAGGACTCTATGCAGGAATTGCCTTCCAGGGCGATTTCAAGGCTTTTTGCAAAGAGCATATGGTCATCGACTAACAAAACTTTCATAAGAATGTTCTCCTTTCATAGGCATGGTTATCAGAACCGATATGCCCCGGGGAGTGTTATCCTGAATTTTCATTTCACCGGACAGAGAAAGGGTCTGTTCCTGAATGGAAGAAATCCCTTTGTGATCGGATGTTGGTGAGAGCAAAATGGTATCTGCACAGGAAGTTCCGTTGTCACGGACACACAGCTGAATGTTGCCTTTTTCCTGAGACAGAGTTACCCACATATAGTTTCCTTTGGAATGCTTATATACATTAGCAGCTAGCTCCTTTATGAAGCGGTAAATAATCAGGTGATAAGGTTCTACCAAAAATAAATCATCCGGGCATGAAAATGTAGTGATAATGGTACGGTAAGGGAAAGCTCTGCCTGTTTCTTCAATCAGATTCTGATAATTTTCCTTTAAAGTCAGAGACTTTACCATCACCGGATGATAGTCCTTCATTTGCTTACGGATATTCCCGCTTAATTCGTCAAGGGTACTTAAAATCAGCTTCTGTACCTTGGGATCTTCTGATTTGCTCATCAGATTCTTAAGAGACAAGACATCCTGCAGAACTTCATCGTGAAGATAGTTGGAAAAATCCGCTTTTAACTGCTCTTCCCGGCGAATCTGTTCCAGTACTTTATTATAAGAACCGGAAAGTAGAAAAGAAAACTTCTGTCGGCGGAAATTCTGCTCCAGCATAATATTACACAGGAATACCAGCCAGATGAACAGATTAATAATAAGAAAATATCCACGGAAACTGAACTTCAATAAATAGGAAATCAGAATTACGGCAACTGCAAAAAACAGAAACATAATCCATGCCTGTTTTTTATGAAATACAGATGATAAGGGCGTACTTCTGGACTTTTTAAACGATATGGCATGAATGTTAAAAAAGAAAAGCAGTACAATCAGGTAGACACCAAAATTTTCAAGATGTCCCGGGACTTTTGACATCAGAATGCAGTATAGGGCAAAACCGCCAAATATCAGGAAAAAAGAGGTTAAAATGTATTTGCGTTCATTTTTCCAGACATAGCCCATTCTTTTGTGATGCCGGATCAACACCAGGAAAAAACAGAAAACAGTGATGAGAAACTGAATTCCGTACATACAGGCAAATACCCTGGGTGAGATAAAAAGCCCGATAACAGAGCCGATACATGCTAAGATCATCAGTATGCCGGTAAACCGCTTAAATTGATATCCGGTGTCCTGGAAGAAAAATACCAGAGTAAATCTTGCTGAAGCACAGAGAATTACGGGTCCCAGAGCACTCAGCGCCACTGTGCCTGCTTGGGAAGTATCCAGCGTAAACACAATATACCAGCAATTTAGAGCCAGTAATCCGCAGAACAGATTCAGCATCTTGTTATTTTTTAGGTTACAGGTAATAATATAGGAGATATCAAGCAGGATCAGGGTTGAAATCAAATAGGGAATAAAGCCCGTGGACTCCGATAATCTGCCAGGACCGGTAATGTATGCAATATATAACATGGTAATCAGGTGGTTTGCCAAAAACAGCAATTTGATTTTTCTTGGTTTCATTCTTAATATCTCCATTTTTATTTTCAGTCGTTATTTTATGGCCTCTGGGATACACTAGAGGTGCTAAATACAATCCGGCAGCACGCTCTCTTGGTGATCATATAGTAAACCAGGTATATAGCAGCAGTCAAACCGACGGAGACGGCAACCGGAAAATATTGAATCAGTGAATTTCCCAATAAGTTCTGCATCAATCCATGCTTATAAACAAGCAGAGCAAATAAACTGTCTGTTAATCCAATTATAAAAGGAATGCCATAAAAAGTGAACACCTGATTTCTGATAATTATCTTAATTTTTTTGCTGCTGTAGCCCATTTTCATTAAAATGTCGTAATCTTCTCTGGAATCGGTTATGGCTGAGACATTATTAAAGTATAAAATGCTGCCTGTAGCTATGAAAAATAAAACAACCAGAAACCCAATCAGAAGAAAAGTAGAACTGTTCAGGGTGAGCAATGTGTGAATCCGATGGGAATTACCCTGAAGGTATGGACTGTTGCCTGTGATTTTTTCCATGGCAGAATAGAGCATTTCATTATTTTTTATTACGGGACCGTTGAGGCTTAACACTGTGGTTTTGGGATATGTCATTTCGGCGAACCGTTGATAAGCTTCGTCGCTGATAATTAAGGTGCCGATACTGTTGGCAAAAGAAACCGGATTGTCAAGCGTGGTGCTTTTGACTTTCAGGTTCAGGAGTCCCTTTTTGGTCTTAAAGGAATAAACGCTGCCGGTTTCATCGGAACCATTGGGATTGGGTTCATATTTAACCAGAATACATGCTGTTTCTGACAGCGGGAGCAGCTCTTTTAAAGAATCTGCCCTGCCCTGGGCGGTCATTAACTGCTGAAACGACGATACGGATATGCATTCAAATCCGGGCTGTCTTGAAAGTCTTTCGTTATCTGCATCCCCTTTTGCACTTCCAAGTCCATATTCCGGGGGAAGGACTTTGGCATCCGAGGATACTTTGATAATATCCGTTAGTGTTACTATAACGCCAGTGGGATTTATGGCGACTGAGCTGGTCTGGTCAGATACAGGACAAGGTATAGATTTACGGAGCTGCTTTGTCTCAAGAATCTGTTCGTTTTGAGGGAACTGCCCATCTTGAAGGAACTGTTCATCTTGAAGAAACTGCCCATCTTGAAGGAACTGTCCATCTTGAAGAACCTGCACCGTCTCCCGGATCTGATCTTCATTTTCTACCCGGAATTCAATCTCCGAAGGTGCTATGCGGGAAACAGCAGCGATGGGATAGTATAAAGTAAGAGCCATCACTCCCGTAATGGTCAGAGTAGTGGCAGAAAATAATGTCAGCATTATAATTGTTTTGGCGTTGCTTCGAATCCGGTAAATGAAGTTCGGAATGGTTATAATGCGGGTTTCCGTATAAAAGCGTTTGCTGCGTTTTCGGACTATCATCAGGCAGGGCAGAAAGGAATTGATAAAAAATATGGTTCCGAATACAACAAGCAGGAGAGTCAGCATGCCAATGGGAGTAAACCCTGCGGTAATCCACAGGGATTCTTTTCCCTGCAATATATTTAATGCCAGAAAATACCCGGATAAAATCATCAAAAGTCCTGCAATGGCAGGGATAATCCTTGTTTTCATACTCTTTTCCGCACGTTTTTCCAGACGTATCAGGTTCATCAGTGAGGTCTGCCAGACTACTTTTCCATTTGAAAGAAACATTGCAGCCATCACGGCAAGGACAAATAGCATGGTCCTGGCAATAGCCCCTCCGTTAAAAAGAACCATTTTATCATCTAAAGAAGGCAGGCGTAAAAGTGAGGTAATCAAGGCTGTGGCACCTTTGTGCAGGAATGCACCAGACAAAATGCCAATGAAAAGAGATGCCGTGCAGATAAAAAAGTTTTCCAATGCTAACAGACACAGGATGGCTGATCTGCGGTATCCCAGCAGGACATAAATGCCAAGCTCTTTTGTCCTTCGCCGCAGAAAAAAACGATTGGAATAAGTCATATAAAAGACAACAAATGCCATAAGAAAAACAGAAACTGTACCGCACATCATTTCCACCCTGCCGTCAGAAGAGATCTTTTCCATCATTACGTCATTCATAGAAAAAGAAGTAAAAGCGAAAAAAATCGTGATTACAAAAGAAACGGATATGAGATAAAGTGTGTAAAAGGAAAAATTCTTTTTCAGGTTTTTTGTAGCTATCAAAATAATATTCATAAGGTTCTCCTGTCATGCATGATTTAATCGTGCGGTTTCTTCCATAATGATTTCATAGAAGGCGTGTCGGCTGGTATCATGATTCTGAAGGGTTTTTAAAATGCATCCGTCTTTAAAAAATATAATTTTTTTTGCATAACTGGCAGCATATGCGTCATGAGTTACCATTAAGATGGTGGTTCCCAGATCATTGTTTGCTTCGTACAGCGCAGTCAGAAGTTCTGCAGCTGAACCTGAGTCTAAGGCTCCGGTAGGTTCATCGGCAAATAATATACTTGGGTTTTTGATAACCGCTCTGGCGGCTGCGGCACGCTGTCTCTGCCCACCGGAGAGCTCACCGGGATATTTGTCAAGCTGGGAAGCAATCCCAAACCGTTTGGCAATCCTGATGACGTTACTTTTGATATCACCTGGAGACATTTTGTTCAGGGTCAGGGGAACTGCTATGTTTTCCCGGATTGTCAGGCTGTCTAATAGGAAATATTCCTGAAAAATAAAACCCAGATGATCCCGGCGGAAATCTGCTGCTTGACGGTCGGATAAACAGCTTACCGGAATATCATGTATGGTAATCTCGCCGCTTGTTGGGGTATCAATGGTGGAGAGCACGTTTAACAGCGTGGTTTTCCCGGAGCCGGAAGCGCCCATAATACCGATAAATTCCCCGGATTCCACCTGGAAAGTAACGTGATCCAGCCCCGGACGCTGGTTTTTGCTGTATATCTTTGTTACTTCATTTGCAGATAATAAAATACTCATAATAATCTCCTTTTCAATTGGTATATCAGACAGTATAGAGAATAGTGGGGAGGATTGCATGAGTATTTTGCGCAGAATTCTAATCTGCCGCAATCTGTGGTTTCATTGAAGCTTGAACTGCAGCTAAAGGAATAGTATAATGACCTATAGAATTTTAAACATGTAAAAATAAGAGAGATAAGGATTTGCAGATGATAACAATAAAAGAAATTGCTGAAATCGTAGGGGTCAGCACCACAACGGTATCCAATGTAATTCATGGGAAAACGAAAAAGGTATCTGAGCAGAATATTCAGAAAATCCAAAAGGTGTTGAGGGAAAAAAATTATATTGCGCCCATGGGGCTGAGTATGCTGACGAATCGCCAGTCCCGGATGATTGGTGTGGTGATCCATGAAACGAAACATTACGGAGATACTCTGATTGCGGATCCTTTTTACAGTCAGGTCATCGGCGTAATTGAGAAACAGCTGAGGGAGTCAGGTTATTATATGATGCTCTACTCTTCTGATAATTTGGATGATATTTTCCACATGGCAGTTGCCTGGAACGTAGACGGATTGATCTGCCTGTCATTTACCCTGAATGATTATAATAAAATTCGTTCGTTGACCCAAAAACCGGCGGTAGCAATTGATATATATAATGACAATTTAGGTGATTATTATAATGTAGGGCTGCAAGATGAAATGGGCGGTTATCTGATGACAAAATATCTCATAGAATCCGGCTATCAGAAAATCTTTGCCCTTGCTCTAAGAGATCTGGGTGTGGATCATGACCGGTATATGGGGTATCGGCGTGCATTAAAAGAATATGGTCTGCCGTATAAAAAAGAATACTTTATCGCATTGTACGATGATTCAGGTAAGAGGCAGCAAAATTATGAGCGCTTATGCCAGTTTATGAAAAAAGACTATGCCATGTTTTTCTTTTCCGACTGGTATGCCATAGAGGCTATGACTTATTTTCAAAGAAAAGGATATCAGGTCCCCGAAGATATATCCATTGTAGGATTTGATAATATGTATTTTGCGGAAATGTGTGCGCCAACTCTGACCACGATCTGCCAGGATGCCGGGGAAAAGGCATGTAAGGCGGTAGAGATGCTTCTTAAACTGCTGTCCGGTGAAAACGTGGAAGAAAAAATTGTATTGCTGCCGGTACGGCTGATCCTCAGGGAGTCAGTGAAGAAAAGGGAGAATAATAAGGTGAGTGAAAGATAGACAATGTACAAAATAAATATATATTTGATGGAAAATTTATAAAAAAAGGAGGTTTTGTACATAACTGATTGAGGAATAAATCTATTTATGATATTGTTATGAAAAAGTTAAAGGAGCATTTTCATGATGATACAGAAAAGAGAAGATTCCATGAATATTAGGATAGAGTATATGCAGGAAAAGTTTCGTCCGCAATTTCATTATACGGCGCAGCGGGATCAGATCAATGATCCCAATGGTTTGATTTATGCAAATGGTATTTACCATATGTATCACCAGTACAATATTTTCGGTGCAGTTCATTGGGGACATGCCACCAGCCGTGATCTCCTGCACTGGAGACACGAAGAAAATGCCCTGCAGCCGGACCGGCTGGATCAGATATGGTCAGGAACCTGTGTGATGGATACCGGGAATACGGCAGGATTTGGGAAAAATGCTTTTGTAGCAGCGTTTACATATGGTGGTTTGCAGGCGCAGGGAATTGCTTATAGTACAGACGGCGGATATCAGTGGAACATGTACCAGGAAAATCCGGTGTTGGATGGAAATGGGAAAAAAGATTTCCGGGATCCGAAAATCTTCCGTTATCAGAAAAACGGTGAAGAAAAATGGATTATGATATTGGCGGCAGGAAGCTGTCTGGAATTTTACGATTCAAATGATCTGAAATCCTGGTCCTATTTATCAAAATGGGGGGAGGAAGATATTCCCGGAGTAATATTTGAATGTCCGGATATGTTTCCCATATATCAGGAGGATACAAAGGTTTTAAAGTGGGTGCTGCTGGCATCCGTCATGGGAGAAGGGGTGCGAAACTACGGTCATGGAGTGGTTTATGCAGTAGGGGAATTTGACGGGAAGCAATTTATAAGTGAAATGAAAGAAAAGCAATATCTGGACTGGGGAATGGATTACTACGCAGTCCAGACCTTTTACCAGGAGGAAGAAAACCCGGGAGAAGGACGCAGAATTGCATTAGCCTGGCAGGATAACTGGGCTTACCGTGAAATTACGCCTACCTCACCTTTTAATGGCCAGATGAATTTACTGCGGGAAATTACGCTGTACAAGGCTGAGGGTGACTGGCGTTTAAGGGTACGCCCGGTCAATGAATATCGTAAACTGAGAGAAGGAGAGGTAAAACAGAAAGCAGACGGAAGCTTTGTTTTTCCAAATGGAACAGGGGAGTTGTCTGTATTCTGTAATGATGTTAAGGAGAGCGGAGATATTTTTGGATTTATCTTACAGCAGGGAGGGGAATGTCTGGCGAGGCTTGAGGCAGATCTTCAAAATCATGCAGTCCGCCTGTATCGCATGAAATCCTCCCTGGTGCAATCGGAGTTCTATGAATGTTGCAGTACTGCATCCTGCACCGGAGAACAATTAGCGCAGCTTGAAATTTTCATTGATAAGAGCAGCCTGGAAATAATGTTTGGGGATGGGGAGCTGTGGATGTCTCACCTAATATTTCCAAAGGAAGAAGAGATTCAGCTGCATTTTTTCACAGATCCGAAGAATATAAAAGCCTGGAATATCGCATCTATCTGGACAGCCCCCCCACAGATAAATACGGAAATTAATGAGTGGCAGGTAATTTCAGGACGATGGGCCCAAACCCGTAATGGATTAAGCGGATCAGATACCTGCGGGTCAGATAATACACAGGCTATTTCTTCACCTGCACTTGCGTTAGCTGAGGCAGCAGATTGGAGAGAATTTTCTGCTGATATTTCTATTGCTTCCGTATCAGAAACAAGCATGACATCGGTTTTGGGTGAAAAAGCAGCGGGACTGGCAATGGGAATGGATGAAAAAGGAAGTAGTGGTATCATTGCTTTGGTTGATTTTTTGGACTTGAAATTCATCGTATTTTACAACAAAGAAGGCAAGCTGCAGAAGTTTCAGGAAATTTCTATTACCGGTGGCAGAAGGAAAAGCTATTACATAAAAATACAGAGAAACGATGACGGGGTAAAGATCTGTCTCGATGGTAAATCGGTTTCTTTCATAGGTGGTGAAGGGAATGGTGACCGGGTTGGGCTTGTTGTCTTGGATGCCCTGGGCTATTTTAATCATATATCTGTAAAAACAGCGACATAAGAATAGAATAATCAGGAAAGTCAGCATCAGAGAATAAGGATTTAAATCGGAATGGCTATAAGTCTGTAGTAACATCAGACTTATAGCTATTTTTGATTTATATTATACATAATGCATAAAAAATAGTGTATATAATCTTATAAAAAGTAGGTTATGTACATAACCTATTGCATTGAGATAAAGTGTGTGGTAGGATATCATTACAACAAGTTATGTACATAACCTATAAAAATGAAACAGATATATTGGAAAATGTACATAATATAACGGAGAAGGAAAGGTTGGATAATAGGATGAAGAAGAAATTAGTAAGTTTACTTTTATGCGGAGCAATGGTGGGGTCCTTTATGACGGGATGCGGAGGAAACTCAAAGTCAGATGGCAAAACTGATGGCTCAGAACAGGCAAAGGTTGATATTTTCCAGAATAAATCAGAATTTGCAGGGGAATTAGAAGAAGCGGCAAAGCAATATATGAGTGAACACCCAAATGTCACGATTAATGTTGAGACCGTTCAGGGTAATGATTACAATACGTCTTTAAAGGCGAAAATGCTGAATGATGATAAACCTGAAATTTTTTGTACCGGATTTTCCGGATTGGTGGAGGACTATAAGGATTATGTGGAAGACTTATCGGACCAGCCCTGGGTATCCCATATCCGTCCTGAATTTAAAGGAGATGTTACGGTGGACGATAAAGTATACGGACTGCCTCTAAGTGTGGAAGGGTACGGATTGGTTTATAATAAAGAAATATTTGAGGCAGCAGGTATCGATGGGTCAAAATTAACAACGTATGATGCTATTGACGAAGCATTTGCTGTACTGCAGAAGAAAATTGACAATGGTGAATTAAAGGATCAGTATCCCGCGCTGGAGGCAGTGGAAGAGTATGCGGCAAAAGAAAGCTTTATACCTGGTCTTCATATGATTAATATACCGCTTCAGGCAGAACTGAAAAACAATCAGGGTGCTTACGAAGCCAAAGAAGTACAGTTTACATATGCAGATGCTTTAAAAGCTCTTGTGGATCTGGAAACAAAATATACTCCTGCAAGAGACAATCTTTCCTTGTTAAATTCGGTAGACTATTCTACGGAAATTGGGGGAGGCATCGGAATAGAAAGAGTGGCGGTGGTTCAGCAGGGAAACTGGATTGGACCTGAGGTAAAAAATGTAGCACCGGAAGTTGCTGAGAAACTGGATATTTTACCTATTCCCTTAAAGGGCGTAACCGAAGATTCCATTGCAACCGGAATTTCTATTAACTGGTGTGTAAACGCAAAATCTGGTGATGCCGATAAGGCGGCGACAAAAGATTTTCTAAACTGGTTGTTCCAGTCGGATGATGGTAAGAAAATCGTTGTTGAAAATCTGGGCTGTATCCCTGCATTTGATAATTATGACGGAATTGAAAGCACGGATACCCTGTCTAAAGTAGTACAGAGATATATGGAAGAAGGAAAAACAATGCCATGGGTTACCGGTGGTTTTCCAAGCGGATATGAGCCTCAGGCGGCAGCAGATATTCAGGGATATTTTGCAGGAGATTTAACTTGGGAGAAATGTGTTGAGGCGTTAAAAGCAGATTGGGCAGAATTAAGAAAATAATAAATAATGAAAAGAGGAAGGAATTATGAAAAAGTCAAAAGCGGGATTCTGGTTATTTATGGCACCGACATTGATTGCATTTGTATTGGTACAGCTGATACCAACGATTAGGGGAATCTACTATTCCTTCACGGATTGGAAGGGAATAGGAGCAGAAAAAAGCTTTGTGGGACTTTCAAATTATGTGAATGCATTCACCAATGATCCTAAATTTATTCATGCTTTTTTATTTACCTTTGCATTTGCAGTCTGCGCTGTTATAGCGGTGAATGTAACCGGGTTTGGCTTGGCTTTGCTGGTTACACAGAAGTTCAAGGGTGCTAATCTGATGAGAGGGATTTTTTTCATGCCGAATCTTATTGGAGGAATCCTTTTAGGATTCACATGGCAGTTCATCTTCGTGCAGGTATTTGATGCCATCGGGAAAAAACTGGGAATCACGGCACTGCAGGGCTGGCTGTCCAATACCGGGACGGGATTTATCGGGTTACTGATCGTGGTTACCTGGCAGTTGGCTGGATATATGATGATTATTTACATTGCGCAAATCCAGAACATTTCGGATTCTGTAATTGAAGCGTCCAAAATTGATGGCGCTACCGGACTTCAGAGGCTTAAAAATATTATTTTGCCATTGGTCGTTCCTGCATTTACAATTGGACTTTTTCTATCCATTTCCAATTCCTTTAAATTGTTTGACCAAAATGTAGCATTAACCAATGGAGGGCCTAACAACAGTACCCAGATGCTTGCGCTGAATATTTATAATACAGCTTTTAGTGAAGGTCATTTCGGACAGGCACAGGCAAAGGCAGTCATATTTTTAATTGTAGTTGCTGCGATTTCATTAACACAGCTGAAGTTAACGAAAAGTAAGGAGGTGGAAATGTAATGACTGTAAAAACAAAAATTTCGAGGTATGTAATAATCATAGCAGGTATTCTGTTGGCAGTCATATTTCTGGCTCCGGTAATCGTACTTCTGAACAGTTCCTTTAAGTCGCTCCAGGAGATTTATCTGGATATCCTGGCACTGCCGGCTGAGTTTTCCATGAAGAATTACAGCCTTGCAATAGAAAAGCTGGATTTTTTAAGATCCTTTGGGAATTCATTGATGATTACGGTTATTTCCACCATATTAATTGTGATAACCTCCTCCATGGCGGCATGGGTGCTGGTACGCTATAAAACAAAAGCCAGTAGCGTAATGTTTATGGTATTTGCAGCATCGCTTCTGATCCCGTTTCAGTGTGTAATGCTACCGCTGGTAGATTTTATGAATACACTGGGATTTATGAACCGTCAGGGCATTATCTTCATGTATGTGGGATTCGGATGCAGTATGTCCATCGTACTTTTCCATGGTTTTATCAAAAACGTTCCGCTGGAGTTGGAAGAAGCAGCAAAACTGGATGGCTGTAATATGATCCAGATATTTTTCCTGATCGTACTGCCATTGTTAAAAACAATTATGGTAACGGTGGCTATTATAAATGTAATGTGGATCTGGAATGACTTTTTACTTCCCCAACTGGTGATCAACAAACCAGGCTGGCAGACACTGCCGCTTAAGACTTACCTGTTTTTTGGTCAGTTTACAAAAAAATGGGATTTGGCGACGGCAGGATTAATTCTTTGTATGATTCCGATTATTATTTTCTATCTGACCTGTCAGAAATACATCGTAAAAGGTGTTACAGAAGGTGCAGTGAAATAGAGGCAGAAGAAAGGGCAGTTATAAAATGAAAAAGACATGGTGGAAAGAAAGTGTGGTATACCAGATATACCCCAGGAGTTTTAAAGACAGTAACGGTGATGGAATCGGGGACCTAGGCGGAATCATCGAAAAACTGGATTATCTGAAAGAACTGGGGGCAGATGTTTTGTGGCTTTCGCCTATTTATCAGTCGCCTAATGATGATAACGGATATGATATCAGCAGCTATCAGGAAATCATGAGCGAGTTTGGAACAATGGAAGATTTTGATGCCCTCTTAGAAGGAGCACACCAAAGGGGATTGAAGATCATGCTGGATCTGGTTGTGAATCACTCCTCTGATGAACATGAATGGTTTCAGATGAGCAGGAGAAAGGAAGCAAACCCCTGCCAGGACTTCTATATATGGGAAAAAGAAAAGCCGAATAACTGGGAATCTTATTTTGGTGGTTCCGCCTGGGAATACGATGAAGAAAAAGAAATGTATTATCTCCATCTCTTTTCCAAAAAGCAGCCGGATTTCAACTGGGACAATCCCAAACTTCGTCAAAAAATATATGAGATGATGACCTGGTGGATGGAAAAGGGGATCGATGGGTTTCGGATGGATGTGATAAACCTCATCTCCAAAGTGCCGGAATTCCCGGAAGGGGAAGTGATAGAAGGAACACCCTATACAGAAAAAGCCCCTTATGTGGTGTGCGGTCCCCATATGCATGATTATTTAAAAGAGATGAACGAACAGGTGTTATCCAGATATGATATGATGACCGTGGGAGAGGGGCTGGGGCTGGATGTAGACCAGGCGAGAAACATCACGGATGAGAATGAAAATGAGTTAAATATGATGTTTACCTTTGAACATGTCAATGTGGAAGGGGACGAAAATGGCAAATGGTCCGATCAGAGATTTGACCTGGTGAAGCTAAAAGAGATTCTTGCAAAATGGCAGGAAGGACTCGCAGGAGCAGGATGGAACAGTCTCTATTGGGAGAACCATGATCAGCCCCGTGTTGTCTCCAGGTTTGGAGATGACGGTGTTTTCTGGGAAGAGTCTGCTAAAATGCTGGCTACCTGCCTGCATATGATGCGTGGGACACCGTACATCTATCAGGGAGAAGAAATCGGAATGACCAATATCCGTTTAAAAAGTGTATACGAATATGAGGATATTGAAACAAAGGCTGCTTACGAACGCTATACGAAATATCTTGGCTATTCGGATGAGAAGATGCTGAGCTGTATCCACGCAATGAGCCGTGACAATGCCAGAACACCAATGCAGTGGGAGGATTCGCCCCATGGAGGATTTACTTCGGGTACACCGTGGTTTGGCGTAAATCCCAATTACACAAAGATCAATGCGGCTGCACAGGTAAAGGATGAGGCATCTATCTTTCATTATTATAAACAACTGATTCAGCTGCGCAAAAGATTTGAGATCATTGTATATGGAGATTTCCAGCTTCTGCTGCCGGAAGATCGCAATTTATTCGTATATGAAAGAAGTTATGAAGACCAGAAACTGCTGACGGTATGCAATTTTGCCGCAGAGAGTATCGAATTTGAAGTACCGGATAGTTACCGGGAAAAAGAAGCCGGGATTTTAATCTGTAATTACGAGATGGCGGGATATGAAAATGTAATGCAGTTGAGACCGTATGAAGCGCGGGTGTATTTATTGGAACTATAAGAAGCAGGCAGGGATACTATTTCATGCAAATAGTATCCCTGCTTGTTAAAATACGTTTAAAATTGTATTCCGACAGCTGTGTGACATAGTCTTTTAAAACATGCTCTGGACTTCCGCTGCCCCTTTCCATATGAGTGGCTGGGACCTGTGTAAACCATGCGGAACCCTCTTCACATTTTCTGAAACACATTCCTCAAAGCATCATAACAATCATTAAACAATTCCTTTACAGGCAGATAATCGTCTGCTGCCTGCTTATCCGGCAGGTGTACCGAACGAATGTCCAGAAATCTGTCAATGGCACTGAAGTCTTTAAAGATGCCTGCTCCCACACCTGCATTTACCGCTGCGCCCATGGCACCTGCCTCGTCCAGCAGGACGGGTACCGTTATCTCGGTGTTGAAAATATCAGCCATCATCTGTCGCCAGACAGCACCTTTGGCGCCGCCGCCCAGAACCATAATCTGAGACACCGGGGTCTGCAGCCGCAGCACATCCAGTATGAGGGAGAGATTCATGGTAATTCCCTCCAATACACTGCGGCAAATATCGTTTCTGGTGGTTTCCGGTTTTATGCCGATCCAGGCACCTTTAGCGCTGGCATCCCACCGTGGAGCACGTTCTCCCAGGAGATAAGGAAGGAAAATCAAACGGTTGGAACCGATGGGACTTTGGCTGATTTCCCGGTTAATAAAATCGTAGGCAGATGTTTGAGCTAATTGCGCCTCTTCGGACTCTTTCTGGCAGATGACGGATTTCAGCCAGCTATAGGATCCTCCGGCATACTGCATGGTGCCATTAGGGGCATACATACCCGGAACCATATGAGCCCAGGTAACGGTGCGCATCTGCTGATCATACAGGGGGCTGTCCGAAGTAGTGGTAATCCAGGCGGAAGTTCCCAGACAGCAAAATGTCTTTCCTGGTGAAATGGAACCGGCGCCTACGTTGGTAGCAACGCCGTCTCCTGACCCGATAATGACCGGAGTCCCGGCAGACAGCCCCGTTTGAATCGCCGCTTCTGCAGTTACACCCCCGGCACAGAACGTGGAGGGTTTGGGATCAGGCAGCTTATCCATAGGGATACCGGTATAAGATAAGAGTTCTTCTGACCAGGAAAACGTTTTAAGATCAAAGAAGCCGCAGCTATTAGCGTCCGAGTAGTCGGTGCAGAAGGTACCGGTAAGCTGAAAGACGATATAGTCCTTGGCATTCAGGATTTTATAAGTCTGGTTATAGATTTCAGGTTCATGGTCCCGAACCCACATAAATTTTTGGATGCCGTAAGAAGCAGTATTGCGGTGCCCTACAATCTGATAATAGTCTTTTTGGCTGATCTGATTCTCCACTGCTTTGGACTGGGATACGGCACGCTGGTCTGCCCAGATAATAGAAGGGCGCAGCGGATGTCCGTGTCTGTCCACACAGAGGCATCCCATCATCTGGCCGCTGAAGCTTACGGCCTTAATCTGTTGTGGAGCAATTCCGGTTTCTGCAATTAGTTCACGGGTACTGCAGCAGACGGCATGCCACCAGTCATCTCCATTTTGTTCAACCCAGGTGTCGTTAAAGTAGTGAGTGCTGTAGGTGACAATCCGGCTCTTTTCCAATGTACCATCCGTGCAGAACAAAGTAGCTTTATTTCCGGAAGTGCCTAAATCATGTGCCAGCAGGTATTGTTTCATAAGAAGTCCCCCATTTCTATTTTATTTAGGATGTTATGTAACTATGTAGGTACATTATAAAACGAAACGATATGGATAGTCAATCGTTAAAAGGCAAAAATGAAAAAAGAATTTTTAGATTTATAGAAAAACCTTTTTTCCTAATGTTATGACATTAATGGTAAGAAATGGAAGTAATGCTTTGTTAAATATGCACAAAAACAATGGGTATAAAAATTATGAAAACGACAAAGATAACAAAAATATTTGACAAATAATAAAAAAGGGAATAATATGAGGACATAATAAAAAAACGATTGCATGAGCGAAACAGAAAATAGATGGAGTAATCCAAGCGGGTATTTGTGGCATTTGATAAAGCAGGTTCAATTCTTTTTTTTCGAAGAAAAAGAAAACGATTTTATAACACTACCCCACTTCATATATGACAGGCATGCTTGAAGGAAGTGAAGGAATGAATATAAGAAATTTAAAATGCAGCGGTAAACGTTGTCCGCTTCAGGTAGATCCCCAAAATGTCACTTTTAGCTGGAATCTTACCGCAGAAGATAACGGGCAGGTACAGACAGGATATGAAATATGGGTTGGACAGGGAGAAACGGCTCTCTGGGAATCCGGCAGACGATCTGGCAGCCAGTGTCTGTATATTCCTTATGAAGGTCCCAGTCTGAACTGGAAAGAACGCTATGACTGGAAAGTCCGTGTCTGGGATAAGGATAATAGATCATGTGGCTGGAGCAATACCACCTGGTTTGAAACGGATTTGGGAGAAGAAAACTGGAAAGCTCTATGGATTGGATTTGATAAGGTGGTGGGAGCACCCTTTGACAGGGAAAAGCCTTTTTACTGCGCAGATGATTTTCAGTCACATAAAAATGAATATTATCTGCCTCCGGTACCCTTTCTGCGCAAGGAATTTACAGTTACCGGCAGAAAGGCGGTGAGATCTGCCAGGCTGTACGTAAGCGCATTGGGACTGATTGAGGCAGAAATAAATGGCAGAAAGGTAACGGGTGATGCATTTATACCCGGGTTCTCCGATTACCGGAAGACAGTGTATACCAGAGTTTATCCGGCAGAGGAATACATAGAGACAGGCGGCAATGGGATTGGAATCAAGCTCGCAGACGGCTGGTATGCAGGCTATATGGGATTGAATAACCGGGAGTGGTATGGTTCTAAACCAAGAGTTTCCGCAGAACTGCATATCCGTTACGAGGACGGAAGCAGTGATATCATAAGGACAGATCCCAGCTGGAAGGCTTCCTATGGACCGGTCAGAGAGGCTGATATTTTTCAGGGAGAGACTTACGATGCAAATTTAGAACAGGCAGGATGGTCTTCGGCAGGTTTTGCGGATGGGGACTGGGAGCAGGTGGATACGGGTGCCGTGGGCAATCCTCAAAAAGTACCTCATCCAGGACCGGGGGTGGCTGAGCATAGCCATATTATTCCAGAGATAATCAGAGTTGAAAATAATAAAATGCTTTTGGAGTTTCCTCATTATGTATGCGGCGTGTGTGCCTGTATGGTAGCGGGGACCAAAGGCAGCCGCTTTACCCTGCGACATGCGGAGTTGCTGGATGAGCATGGAAAGCTTCACCTGGAAGGCAACCGATCCGCCAGAAGTGAGGATACCTATATACTAAAGGGAACAGAAAAGGAACATTTTCGGCCGGAATTTACCTATCATGGATTTCGCTATGCGGAGATTACGGTTGAGGGGACGGTGGATTTTTTATCCATAGAAGGGATTCAAATGGGAAGTGCACTGCCGGATCCAACCAGATTTCACTGTTCTGCTCCTATGGCTAATCAGGTTTTTGAAATGGTCCGGAATACAGAGAAGGCAAATATGTTTGAGATTCCAACGGACTGTACAGCCAGGGATGAAAGGCTTGGATGGGGAATGGAGGGCAATCACTTCATGTATGCCATGTCTTATCTCAACAACCAGCGGGATGCCATACAAAAGTGGTGCCGGGATATATTTGACGGACAGAGGGCGGATGGGGCATTGGAAGCCATTGCTCCGGCTGTAGTCATGAAGGATATTGAGCCATTTATCGGAGATCTTCAGTCTAATCACGGGCTTTATATGGTGCATGCTTTATATAAAATATATGGTGATCTGGATGCAGTCAGATATTATCTGGAACCATTGAAGAGATACTTTAATTTTCTGGAGAAGAACAGTGACCGTTTTCTGAGATATGCCACTAGCTGCGACTGGCTGGGAATTCTGGAGGAAACAGATCATTCGGATACGAACCATGGATATGGAGAATGCTCCTCCCTCATGCTGGGGACAGCCCACTATGCAGTGGCGGCAGATATGATGGCAGAACTGTGTGAAGCTGTGGAAGATGAAGCAGCGGACAGTTACCGTCTCCTAAACAAAAACATTATAAAAGCATATCGGAAGAACTTCATCGAACGCAGCGGTATGCTGCGGCGGGGGAAGCAGGGAGATTATCTGATGGCGCTTTATGCAGACATGATACCCCGGGAAGCATTGCCAAGGGTGCTGGCTTATTTTCGGAAGCAGCTATTAAAATCCGGTTATATCCGATGGTTTGGGGGAACGCCGACAACACCATATTTTCTCAAGACCCTGAAAAAATATGGAATGAATAACCTGGCAAACCAATTCCTCACAGCCAGTACTTATCCCAGCATAGGATTTATGCACAAAATGGGATCTGATACAATCTGGGAGCGGTGGGATGCAATCTTTGAAGACGGCACCATACATCCCCAGGTTATGAATGCAATTTCCCATGAGGGATATGCAGCAATTGGTGATTACTTTATCTCGGGACTAGCCGGAATCGAGGCATTGGAACCCGGATTTAAGAAAATATTGTTTGAACCGGGCGTATCCAGGGAAATAACGGCTGCAAGTGCCAGATATCAGAGCATTTACGGTGAGATTGCTACAAGCTGGGAGTGGAAACATGGAAAATTCTCCATGAAGTGCCAGATACCGGTGAACACACAGGCAATGATAAAACTGCCCAAAGGCAGTGTAAATCCTGGATTTATTTACGGAATACCCGACAGCATACTGAAGGATGGAGAAAGAATTGTGATTTCCCTTTCTTCCGGTGTCTATGAACTGAAGGCAGAGCTTTGGAACCTGCAGGATTATTATACACAGCAGTGTATTAATAATAGAGAACTAATTATAAATTAAACGGAGGTAAGGAAAATGAAGAAAAAAATGGTAAGCATGGTACTTTGTATGGCTATGGCAGCTTCTTTACTGGCTGGATGCAGCGGTGGAGATGCGAAGGAAACATCAGCACCAGAGACAAAAGCAGCAGAAACAAAATCAGAAGAAACGAAAGCAGAAGAGACGAAATCGGCGGAAACAAAAGGAGAAGCAGGAACGGATGCAGCATCTGAAGGGGGCGCTGCAGAAGTGGCTGAGACACAGCAGGAAGCTGGGAAAAGTTACAATATCGGCTATTGCAACCAGCAGTTAAAGGAAGATTTCTTCATTACAGTAGAAGCCGGACTGAAAAAGGCTTGTGAAGATTTAGGTTACGAATACAACCTGGCAAATACGGACCGGGATTCCTCCAAGATGAAGACGGGTATTGACAGTCTGGTAACGATGGGCGCGGATATTATCGTAGATTTTAACTGCCTTCCCGAACAGGGAGCAGCCAGTAGCGAACAGCTTGAGGCGGAAGGTATCCCAATGCTTTCGGTAGATTCTGATTACGGTGATGTTGCTTATTTCTTTGGTGTAAACAATTACGATGCAGGTGTGGCTTTAGGAGAAGGCCTGAGTGCTTATGTGGACAGCAGATTCGGCGGAAAACTGGACTATATTGTGTGCCTGTATGACTCCCAGGCAGGTGATGCGGTAAAAGCACGCTGCGACGGTGCGGCAGAAACACTGGCTAAGGCATACAGTGTCAGTGAAGATAATATCGTATGGCTGGATTCCATGGCAGATGATACGAAGACAAAGACCATGACCCAGGACTGGCTGGATTCGCATCCCGATGCTGAAAAGGTTGCTTTTGTAGGACAGAATGATGACCGTGGATATGCGATTACACAGGCAGTTGAAGTCAGCCAAAGAGTTGAAAACTGTATCATCGGTTCCCACAATGCCGATCCGGCATCCGTAGAAAATTTGCAGAAAGCAAAAGGCGATCCGGATGCAAATCCATGGGTAGTAACGGTTTCCTATGAATCCTTTAATTATGGTAAACAGATCGCTGCTTATGCAACGGATATACTGAACGGTAAATGCGCAGATGAAAAGGAAAGATATGCTAAGACAACTGTGGTTACTACAGATAACGTAGATGATTATGTGACGGAAAGAGATGCAGCACAGTCAGAATTTACAAAATAACAGAATGCGGCTCAAGATAAAAGGGCGGGGGGAACAATCTCCCCCCGGTTACAGAATAAATAAAATGCTTCAGAGAACGTGAATTTTGGTAAAGCGGGTGATAAGCAGTGGAAAAAATTTTAGAAATGAAACAGATCTATAAAGCATTTCCCGGAGTTGTTGCAGTGGATAAGGTAGATTTGGATCTGTATAAAGGCGAAGTATTAGCACTTATGGGCGAAAATGGTGCAGGAAAATCAACGCTGATAAAAATTCTCTCCGGCATGTACAGTGCGGATGAAGGGGAGATCATTATTGAAGGGCAGTCCCACAGGGGATTTGACACAAAGGAAGCTATTGACTTGGGGATTGCAGTTATCTACCAGGAACTGAACTATTTAGATGACCTGTCTGTGGCAGAAAATATCATGCTGGGACAGGTGCCGGTAAAGGGACCATTAAAGAGAGTGGATTATCAGGCACTCTATGCAGGTGTAAAAGACATTATGGATGACGTTGGCCTGGGACACAGAAAGCCCACAGATATGGTCAGCCGGCTGTCCGTTGCAGAAAAACAGCTTATTGAGATCGCCAGGGCCTTTTCCCATAATGTAAAGGTGCTGGTCATGGATGAGCCCACTTCTGCATTAAATGATACTGAGACCAGGAGACTCTTTCAGCTGATTCGTAAAATCAAGGCAAAAGGTGTGGGAATTATCTATATTTCCCATCGGATGGATGAGTTGTTTGAGATAGCAGACCGGATAGAAATTATGAGAGATGGCAAATACGTAACAACGCTGAAAGTGGAAGAGACGAATACAGACGAAGTAGTTTCCCATATGGTAGGGCGGGAAATCAAAGATATGTATCCGGGACGTTCCTGTGAAATTGGAAAAGTGGTATTTGAAGTGAAAAATCTGAACACCAGATTCTTAAAGAATATAGAATTTCATGTAAAAAGCGGAGAGGTAGTGGGATTTTTCGGATTGATGGGAGCGGGACGTTCTGAGGTGGCAAGGTGCGTTTACGGTGCCCAGACGCCGGACTCCATTGCGCTTATTATGGATGGGAAAGTCATAGAAAATAAAACCCCGCTGGATTCTCTGAACCACAAGATCTCCTATGTGCCTGCAGAACGTAAGACCGAGGGTGTGAACCTGATTATGTCTGTAAAAGAAAATATTACCCTGTCTGACATAGCGGGACTTATCAGGAAGAAGAAACTGGATCTGCGGTATGAAAAAGAGATTGCATCCAGGTGGAAAGAAAAACTCAGCATCAAAGCTCCCAGCATTGAAACAACCTCTGCAAGCCTCTCAGGAGGAAACCAGCAGAAAATAGTCATTGCAAAAGCGCTGAATACGTCACCGGAATTCATGCTGTTAAATGAACCTACAAGAGGGGTTGACGTAGGTGCCAAGGTAGAAATTTATGACTTAATTAACGGACTGTGCAAAGATGGAAAAGCGGTACTTATGATTTCTTCGGAGCTTCCGGAAATTATGGCCATGAGCGACAGAATTTATGTTATGTGCGAGGGTCGGATTACAGGTGAAGTGCAGAAACAGGAGTTTAGCCAGGAACATCTTTTGAAATTAGCGATCGGAGAGTGTTGATATGAATAGAGTAAAAAATATTTTTAAAAATGCCAGCGGTGAATTAAGCGCATTGATTATGCTTCTTATCCTGTGGGTTATATTTGCCATTGGTTCCCGGTATTTTCTAACATTCAGAAATGTGATGAATATTGGTTCCTATATGTCCATCATGGGTACCATGGCGGCAGGTCTGACCGTAGCCATGCTGCTCGCAGGCCTGGATGTTTCCCAGTATTCCCTGGCGGCACTTGGGGGTATGGTTTTGGGAATTTGTTATGAGGCAGGCTTAAATCCCGTTCTCTGCATCCTGATTACTCTGGTAGTAGGGGTAGCGGGTGGAAGCTTCAATGCATTTATAATCACGGTAATGAAAGTAAATCCTATTATCTGTACGATGGGTACCTCCTTCATTTTCAGGGGGATTGCTTATCTGCTGACAAACGGACGCTATATACGCCTGGACAACGATGTATTTGACTTTATTGGCAACGGAAAAATCATTGGTGTTCCTGTTTGTCTGATTATAATGGTTTTGGCATATCTGGTGATCTGGTACATATTGAAATATACGAAGTTCGGACGTTCCGTATTCGCAGTAGGAGGCAATATCCAGGTTGCAAAACTGGCGGGCATAAATACCAACTCTATTCGTTTCCGGTGCCATATCCTGGCAGGCGTGACTGCTGTCATGGGCGGGATCATCACGGTTACACAGGCTTCATCCTGTATGCCAAGCCAGGGCTACGGAAATGACATGAACGGTATCTCAGCAGTTATTCTCGGCGGCATCTCCATGGCGGGCGGCAGGGGGAATGTCTGGGGAACCCTTCTGGGTGTGGCGATTCTCTCTACTTTAGTGAATGGCATGACTCTGGTAGGACTTCAGGCTTACTGGCAGCAGGTGGTACAGGGACTGGTATTGGTAGTGGCTGTATTTATAGATGCTATGAGAACATCCAAGAGAAATAATTAAAGGAGCTGCCGGATATGATGGGAGAGGTAATGATGAATGTAAAACAGGCAATGTTCTGCATGACCAGACAGTGTTGGGAGCAGGGGATTTTTGCCCAGGCTATGCTGGAAACCGGTGATTATGAAAACCTTGAACTGGTGGCATATGATATCGTACTCAGACAGAGCACGGACGGTAGATTATGTAATGTGGAGAATACACCCGCGGTAACGGACAGCAGCTTTTGCGTTCCGGCGATTCTGGCAATGGGAAATCGAATGAACAATGAGGAGTATAGGAGAGCAGCAGAGAAAAATATTCTTTATCTTTTAAAAGAAGCGCCCAGAAGCCTGGATGGAACGCTGTTTCATATGCAGGGGAGCCAGGAAATATGGGCAGATTCAGCAGCTTTCACACCCTATGCGCTGGCGCTGGGAGGGTATGATCAGGAAGCCTGTGATCAAATGCTGGGTATTCTGCAAAAACTTTACGTTCCGGGAAAAAGGCTTTATAATCATATATGGGATGAGAACGAAAAAGCTTTTAAGCGTCCACTCGCGTGGGGGGTTGGCAATGGTTGGATTCTGACTGGTCTGCTTCGGCTGCTTTTATGCCTGCCGGAAAAATGCGGGAAAGAAAAAGAGGTTTTGCAGGAACGGTTTGTGGAACTGCTTGACAGTATACTTTCCTATATGACAGAAGACGGAAAATTCCATGATGTATTAGACAGCCCGGAGACGTTTTTTGAGACTGAGATCTGCGCTATGACAGCATACAGCATCTTCCTGGCATTCGGTAAGGGGCTGGTGGGGCAGGCATATCTTAACAAGGCGTTTGTAATAAGAAAATATGTATGGAGTATGGCTGGAGCAGACGGACTTGTTCAGGGATGTGCAAGTTCACCGGATTTTCTCAATCCGGGAACTTCTGTGGAGGGTCAGGCGCATACGCTTATGATGGAAAAGGCTTTCTCTGTTCTCCCAAAAACGGAGTAAAGGTTAGGTGAGGAAAATGAAAGCAGAACGAATACAGAGTGATAAAGTAACTATAAGTGATGTAGCAAAACTGGCAGGCGTGGTGCCCAGTACGGTTTCTCATGTACTCAACGGGACGGCACCTATTTCCCCTTCCACAAAGGAAAGGGTGCTGCGGGCAGTAGAGGAACTGAACTATTCGCCCAATGCCCTGGCAAGAGCGCTCAGGCAGAAAAGGACCCGGCTGATTGGTGTCGTCATGCAGGATGTATCCAGTGAATTTTATGCCCACTGTGCAGCCAGTATGCTGGAGGAAGCCAGAAAAGATAAATCCGTAGTTCTGCTGTGTGACGCCGCATTTGATAAAAATAATAAAAAGGACGGAGTTGCCGCGCTGATTGAGCGCAGGGTAGATGGACTTATTTTCATAGGCGGCGGCAATGATGAAGATATTATACAGGAAGTGCAAAAAGCAAATATACCTTTAATACTAGGCGACAGAAAGCATGATAAGCTTCACTGTGTGCAATTTAATAATGAAACGACTGTGAATCATCTGGTTCACGCACTGTACGATTCCGGTTACCGCCGGTTTGTCTATCTGGGTGAGACGATTGACATTCAGACGAACCTGATGGACCGATACCGGGGATTCCAAAAAGGACTGGAAGAATGCGGGATCCCGGAGGAAAAGGTACAGGTTATTCTGGACAGAGGATTGGAGACACTGAAAATTCAAAAGAGCCACGAGGTCTATGAAAAGTATTTTAAAGATTATAAAACAAATAAAGAAGAGCCGGCAGTAGTCATTACATCTAATGACCTGATCGCACAGGGCTTTATTACAGCGATTCTGAAAAATGGGTGCAGGGTGCCTCAGGATATTGCGGTGGTGGGGTTTGACAATAACGTGGCTTCGGAGTATTTTTATCCGGCACTCACTACGGTAGACCAGGATGAAAAAGCATTTGGACAGAAGTGCTACGCGGCACTAAAGGATTTAATTAACGGTAAAAAATTAAAAAAGGAACCTATGATGCCACAGAAAATAGTAGTGAGGGAATCTGCTGCGATTGCTGGTGACATCTTAATGAAATATCAGGCGGACATTTAGTAATTATAAAAACGCGCTTGTCCGAGATATGCAGGAGGTATAAAATTGATTTCTTCAGACAGATATCAGAATATGGCATATGGCAAATGCGGCAGCAGCGGATTGTACCTTTCAAAATTTGCCATTGGGTTATGGAATAGTTTTGGCGGGACCTCTTCCTATGAAAAAGGGAGAGAAATACTTCTGACTGCTTTTAATGAAGGGATTACTCATATTGATGGGGCGAATAACTACGGACCGCCTCCCGGGACGGCAGAAGAATTCCTTGGCAAGATCTTAAAACAGGACTTAAAGGGATACCGGGATGAACTGATTATTACAACGAAGGCGGGCTATGAAATGTGGTCCGGTCCATATGGCAACTGGGGTTCCAGAAAGTCTCTGATGGCAAGCCTGGACCAGAGCTTAAAGAGAATGAATCTGGACTATGTGGATATCTTTTACCATCACAGGCGGGATGTAAATACACCTTTGGAGGAAACCATGGATGCCCTGGCTGATCTTGTACGGCAGGGAAAGACGCTCTATGTGGGGGTATCCAACTATGCACCCCGGGAGCTGGAAGCAGCAAGTGAAATTCTGGAAAAAAAGGGGATCCACCTGCTGATTCACCAGTTCCGGTATAATATGCTGAGCCAGGAACCGGAAAATGGACTGTTTGAAGCCATGAATAAGAAAGGAATAGGTTCCATCGCATTCTGTCCTCTGGAGCAGGGACTTCTGACAGAAAAGTATCTGGATGGAATTCCACTGTCATCCAGAGCAAAAGATGAGAACAGCTGGTATTTCCATGAGGAAGATATTACGAAGAGACGTATCGAGAAAATCCGTCTGCTGAGCGGTCTTGCCCGGGAAAGAGGGCAGAATCTGGCACAGATGGCTCTGGCATGGAATCTCCGTGAAGGCGGCGTGGACAGTGTAATCCTGGGAGCCAGCCGGAAGGAGCAGATTCTTGAAAATGTAAAATCCCTGCAGAATGCGTCTTTTAGCGGGGAAGAGCTGCTTCGTATTGAGCAGATTTTAGGAGATGAATAATTCACAGGGATATGGAACAAAAAGGATTGATTTTTGACATTAAAGAATTTGCAGTATTTGACGGTCCGGGGATACGTACAACGGTATTTTTAAAAGGATGTCCTTTAAGATGCCAGTGGTGCCATAATCCGGAGGGACTCAGCTTTCACAGAGAATTGATGGTCAGTAAGAATGGCTGCCTGCATTGTGGGAAATGTGAAAAAAGCTGTATTTACGGAGGATATAAAAACTGCCGGCTGTGTGGGAAATGTGTAGAGGCATGCTCCTTGCGTCTGCGGAAAATATGCGGAACGGAATACACCTCCGGTGAGTTAGTAAAAAGGATTAGAAAGGACGAAGCATTTTTACAGAAAAACAACGGCGGTGTTACTTTCTCCGGTGGGGAAGCATTTGCCCAGCCGTCTTTTTTAAAAGAAGTATTATTGCAGCTGCCCGATGTGCATAAGGCTGTGGAGACCAGCGGATATTGCAGTGCCGATTGGTTTCGGGAACTCACAGACCTGCTGGATTTGGTTATCATGGATATCAAACTGGCTGACGATGAATTACATAAAATTTATACAGGGGTCTCCAATAGGCAGATTTTAGAAAATCTGGATTATCTGAAGCAGGGTAAAAAGCCTTTTATCATAAGGATTCCCCTGATACCGGGGGTGAATGATACCGATGATAATCTAAGCCGCACAGCAGAGCTGCTGGCTGATGCCAGGGGACTGGAGCGGGTGGAACTGCTGCCTTACCACACTACAGCCGGCGCAAAGTATGTCATGGTGGGGAGGGAATACCTGCCGGAGTTTGATACCCGGAGAAACATACATGAGAATGTTAGTGTTTTTCAAGATTACGGCATTCCATGCCGGGTTCTATAAGGAGGGAAATATGAATCAGAGAATAAATGAGTTACTGGATTATTATATCCGGGATAAATCTCATCACCGTTACCGAAAGCCCGATCAGGGGGATCCCTATGCACTGGCTGAGCAATTTGAAAAAGAAGGTTTATCGGATGTGCAAAGAAGCATTAAGCGTCTGCAATACGTACTGGAACGGGAATCTCCCATTGTATTCCGGGAAGATAAAATTGTTTTGATGCGTACCGTAACCAGATTGCCGGAGCTGTATACCAGACAGGAATGGGAAACGGTCAAAGAGAGCCATTATATACATGAGCAGGGGAAGATCTGTAATATCAATCCGGACTACAGCAGCTTAATTGATGTAGGATTTAACGGCAAAAGAATGGAGATCGCAGAGGCGCGAAAAGGCGCAGATGAACAGGCAGCCAATTATCTGGATGCGTTGCTTGAGACACTGGATATGATTGAAGAATTTGCCGGAAGGTATGCCAGGGCTGCAAAAGAAGCCGGGAATGATTGCATGGCGGCTATGCTCCAAAAAATACCTGCTGAAAAGCCGGACACATTCCAGGAAGCGCTGCAGTTTTTCCGCCTGCTTCATTACTGTCTTTGGTGCAGTTTTAATTACCACAATACCATAGGACGGTTTGACCAGTATCTGTATCCCTATCTGAAGGCAGACCTGGAAAAAGGGCTTTTGGATCAGGACAGCGCGCTTGCGCTTTTGGAAGAATTCTTTATCAGCTTTAATATTGACAGTGACCTTTATACGGGAATGCAGCAGGGTGACAATGGTCAGAGTATGGTACTGGGCGGAAAGGACCAGTCTGGAAAGGATCTCTTTAATGAGCTCTCGGATCTGTGCATCCAGGCAAGTCTGGAATTAAAACTGATAGATCCGAAAATTAATTTGAGAGTGTGCAAAGAAACGCCGTTATCCCGATACGAGCGGGGAACAGAGCTGACGAAACAGGGTCTTGGTTTTCCTCAGTACTGTAACGATGAGGTAGTGATTCCAGCGCTTCTACGCTGGGGTTATTCCAAAAAGGATGCCTATAATTATGTGGTAGCGGCATGCTGGGAGTTTATCATACCCGGAAAGGGCATGGATATTCCTAATATAGACGGGCTTTCCTTTGCCCGGGTGATCACTTCCTGTGTGGACCTTCTGCCCCGGTGCAGGGACTTTTCGGAATTTAGGGAGGCAGTTGAAAACTGTATCCGGGTGACCGTACAGAAAATGACGGGGAAATATAAAAACGTATATATGGAACCTTCTCCGCTTATGTCACTGATGATGGATGGTTGTATCCAGCGTGGACAGGATGTGTCCCGAGGATGTAAATATAACAATTATGGTATTCACGGAAGCGGTATTTCTACCGGAGCAGATTCTCTGGCAGCAATCAGGAAGTTTGTATACGAAGAAAAAAGCATTTCAGCAATAGAGCTGGCAGAATCCCTTCGGACAAATTTCAGGGGAAGAGAACCCCTGCGCAACCGGCTGCGTTTTGAAGGGCCTAAGATGGGAAATGATGATGACACTGTAGACAGCCAGGCTGTCTGGCTTTTAGATTGTTTTGCAAATAGCCTGGAAGGGCTGGTCAATGACCGGGGAGGAATCTACCGGGCAGGAACCGGCTCCGCCATGTATTACATCTGGCACTCCAGCAACTTGCAGGCAACACCGGACGGAAGAGATGCAGGAGAGGAATTTGCCTGCAACTATTCCCCAAGCCTGTTCGCCAGATGCGATGGTCCGGTATCCATTATCAAGTCCTTTGCCAAGCCGGATCTGGTAAAGGTGTCAAACGGGGGACCGCTGACCATAGAACTGTATGACCAGCTCTTTCGCAATGAGGACAGCATCCGCAAAGTGGCGATGTTTGTCAGGTCTTTTATGGATATGGGCGGTCATCAGATGCAGATTAATGCGGTCAACCGTAAGAAGCTTATAGATGCAAAAGCACACCCGGAAAATCACCGGAACCTGATTGTTCGGGTATGGGGATGGAGTGGTTATTTTGTTGAATTGGACGAAGTTTATCAGGATCAGATTATTAAGCGGATGGAGCTTATGGTAGATTAAATGCAAAATAGCTGTTTAGCAGTTTATGATGAAGAAATGAAGAATACAAAAAAAGATTATACAAGGAGGAAAAATGATGCAGACACCCAGATTATTTACGATTTTACCAGACTATGTGTGTACCCCTGACGGAATGGAAATTGACAAAAACGGGGATTTGATTCTATCCTGTCCAAATTATGCAGAGGATTCTTTTACAGGATGTGTGGTGCGTATAGACAGAAATAAAAATATTACCAAATGGTTTGACGTTCCTGTTCACCCGGAAACCGGGATAGCCAGAAATATGGGGATTGCTTTTGATGACGATTACAACATCTATATCTGTGATAACCAGGGATGGTCCGGGAAGGAAGAACTGGCATTTAAGGGGAGGATACTTAAAATTACTGCGGATGAAAACGGCATTAAAAGCTGGCAAACCGTAGCCACAGGTATGGAACATCCAAACGGTATTCGGATCAGGGGAGACTATATGTATGTTACCCAAAGCTATTTAACGAAGGTGCCTGCTCCAGACGGAAGCGGTCACTTAGTCAGCTGCGTATACCGCTTTGGTTTGGACGAAGAAAATATTCAGATTACCAATACTCTGGATGATACCCATATTTTCACCACTTTTGTTACAGAAAATGAAGAATGCCAGTACGGTGCAGACGGTATCGTGTTTGGAAAAGACGGTAATCTGTATGTAGGCAATTTCGGTGACGGCGCCGTTCACAGGATTACATTTGCACCGGATGGAAGCTGTTCAGGCAATGAAGTATTTGCAAAGGACGCTTCCCAGCTGAAGTCCACAGATGGAATGGTTTGTGATGAAAAAGGAAATATTTACATCGCAGATTTTTCCGATAATGCCATTGTAAAAGTGTATCCAAACGGCAAAGTGGAGCGGATAGCCCAGAGCCCTGACTGTGATGGATTGGACGGAGGATTAGACCAGCCAGGAGAGCCGGTCATTTGGGAAGGAAAATTGATTGCATCCTGTTTTGATCTGGTAACTGATGAGGGAAAGGTCAATACAGCACATGAAATGCCGGCAACTATGGCTGAACTGGATCTGGAGTAAAAGAACCGGATCCGGCTGAATTTAAATATATTGTACAAATAGCCTGTGACCGCACATTTAGCGGAAACAGGCTATTATTTGTCATCTCTCTTTTTCTTCCAGAAACTCCTTTAAAATTTTCAATGAACTGCTGGTGCCGATCCGTTCGGCGCCTGCATCGATCATTGCCTTGCAGTCCACCCAGGAACGGATACCGCCGGCTGCTTTTACCTTTACCTGGCTGCCAACCGTTTCTTTCATCAGACGAACATCCGCCGCCGTGGCTCCGGAGGTGCCAAAACCTGTACTGGTTTTGATAAAGTCCGGTTTTATTTCTTTTGCAATTTTTGCCACAGCCCTGATTTCATCCTGAGTCAGATAGCAGTTTTCAAAGATCACCTTGATCAGCACATTGCGGGAATGGCAGGCATCTACCATTTCCGTCATTTCTCTTTTTATATATTTCAGATTTCCATTTTTTAATTCTCCGATATTGATCACATAGTCGATTTCATCGGCGCCGTTTTCAATGGCATTCAGGGTTTCAAAGACCTTAGTCTCGATGGTGGTCTGCCCCAGAGGGAAGGAGACTGCTGCACCTACGTGTATGCCGGTGCCTTTTAATAGCTTCCTGCAAAGGGCTGCGGGAGCAGAATTAATGGCTACCATGGCGCAATTTAATTCTATGGCTTCCCGGCAGAGATTTTCAAACATTGAAACGTTTGCATAAGGATTTAAGTTGGTATGGTCAAATAACTTACATAATTCATCTTTGGTAATGGTTTTACTGTTGTACATAGCTGTTCTCGCTTTCTTAGTTTTTATTTTTTGTAATCCTGATTAAGACTCTTTGGTTATTTAAATCATCAATCTGCATGTCACGGTTTTGCGGTGGCCTATTCGAAAATAACAATCCCTTTTTTAGATATTTCTCTGCGTTCGAGGCGGGCAAATGCATCCAGAATACAGGAAAAGGAAAAGTAGTCGGAAATATAGTCTCTGAGATGGATTGTACCGTCTGCAAGCCAGTTATTGATCTGCTCATTCACCTGACCTTCCTCTATTTTTGATGGAAACTGCTGAAACTGAAGCTGCCAGTTGTAACCGGAACGGTCCAGTCCAGATTCATTTCACAGACAGGAGAAATACCATAACAGCATATTTTTCCACCGTCACAGATATATTCCATAGCCTGATTAATCAGGGAGGTCATACCCACAGCATCTAACACATACTGAACACCGGAAGGAAAAAGTTCGTGGATTTTTTCATTGACATCTGTTTTTTGACTGTTATAGGCATAAGCTGCTCCTTTTTCTTTTGCCTCCTGCAATTTTTCGTCTACGATATCAAAGGCTATGAGCTTTTCCACGCCCAAAAGGGAAAGAAATTTAATAAATGTCTGACCAACTGGTCCGCATCCAAAAACTGCAACGCTATCCCCTCTTTTTATACCAAAGCGCCGGATGGAACTTAAAACCTCCCGCAGCGTGATAATCATAGCGCCGTCAACCGGATCTACAAAGTCAGGCAGGATAGTCTGGGCATAAGCACATTCCGGGGCACTTCCCACCCGGTAGGCGGCAAGGTCATGGACTACGGCATATTCGCTGAAAGCACCCCAGGCAGACTGCAGACCACCATAAAGTTCCGGGTCCGGATCCACGAAAGGGAGCAGAACCTTGTCACCCACATGAAAGGATGATACTTCACTGCCTAATTCAACAATTTCCCCTACCCCCTCATGTCCCAGCATCAGGGGATACATTTCATCTGGAAAGCCTTTGAATTTACGATGAATCAGCTTGGCATCCGTACCGTTACAGATACCACAGCTGATGGTTTTAACCAGTGCCTGCTTTGGTGAATACTTCGGAATCGGAATGTCCTTAACGGATAGGGTACCGTCTTTTTCTACGATAAGAGATTTCATATTGTATTACCTCCTTTAAGATTTGTAATGCTATAATGTTTGTATGTACCTACATACCAACATTATAACAGAAAGAATAGAAAATGTACAGAAAAAATGATTGATTTATATGTAGGAATATTATAAAATAATGACAATGATATGTTACTTCAGGAGGTGAAAAAGATGATTTTAGAAGAGGGTAAGTTAGATAAAAGTGTGCCGATTCCGCTATATTTTCAGTTAAAAGAATTGATTATGGAAGAAATACGCCAGGGGAACTATGAAAGCGGAGCAATGATCCCCACTGAGAAAAATATCAGCGATTTTTATCAGATAAGCAGGACTACCGTCCGTCAGGCGATTACAGAGCTGGTTCAGGAAGGCTGGCTTTACCGGGTTAAAAGCAAGGGAACATTTGTAACTCAAAAGAAAATCCAGCAGGATTTTATGCAGAAACTGGAGACATATGAAGAGCAGATGGAAAGACTGGGGATGAAGCCAGGGACAAAGGTACTGGAATTCCGGGTGCTCTATGCCTCCCACATGGTAGCAGAGAAGCTTCAGATACCTGAGAAGTCAGAGGTGATTTATCTGTACCGGAAGCGTTTTGCAGATGATATCCCCATTGTATTAGTAGAAACTTATCTGCCTCTTGAGGGGTGCGAGTTCCTGCTGGAATTGGATATGGAGCAGGAATCTCTGTATAAGAATCTGGCAAAAAGAGAAGATAAAAAGATTCACTATGTAAAGAGATCCGTTGAGGCGGTAGAAGCCACGACCAATGACGTTAAGCTGATGAATATCCGGAAAGGAAAGCCCATCCAGAAGTTTGAGACCACAGGCTATAATGACCTGGGAACGCCTGTGGAGTATTCCATTGCCAGATATCGGGGGGATTATAACCGCTTTGAGGTAACAATTTTTACCCAGGATTAGCCAGCCGCAGTCCAGGGGATCCACTTTGCTGAGGAAACCAGCTTTGCGGCAGTAACATGAAGTATGAAGCTCGGAAAGATGGGCATGGGAAAATGGTATGGACATAGGAAGCGTAGAAGAGCTGACGGAGCCCATACCATTTTCCCATGCCCATCTTTTCGTACACTGTTTTCAGCTACATCTCTACCTTTCCAGCATCATATCCCCATCCAACTTAGAACACCATAAAATAGTCCTACATATCAAAAGATAGTCTGATAGTTCCACGGCATGTTCAATGCTAAGATTAATTCCGATGAAAGAACAAACGAAAGAGAGGTAATCAGGATTGCCATACATAGAGCTTAAGAATATTACAAAGACTTTTTATGGTGTCACCGCCTTGAATCATGTGAATCTTTCCTTTGAAAAAGGGGAGCTGCATGCAATCGTAGGCGAAAATGGTGCGGGAAAATCCACAATTATGAAAGTACTCGGAGGTATGTATTTTGCAGACAGCGGAGAGATTCATATAGACGGCAAAAAATGTACCATTCATACTGTGGCGGATGCGTTGAAAGCAGGTGTAAGTGTTGTTTATCAGGAATTGAATCTGATGCCGGATCTCACCGTAGCAGAAAATATTTATCTGCACAGCCTTCCAAAAACAGGCGGCGTAATGGTAGATGAGAAAAAAATGAATGCTGATGCCCAGAAGCTGTTGGATGAAATGGATGTTGATTTTAAAGCCTCTGATCTCATCGGGATGTTAAGCGTATCCGAACAGCAGATGGTAGAAATTGCGAAGGCACTGTCACTGGATACGGAGATTATCGTTATGGATGAGCCTACTGCGGCGCTGAATGATAAGGAAGTAGAGACTCTGTACCGGTTAATTGCAAAGTTAAAAGAGAAAAAAAAGACCGTAATTTATATTTCACACCGGTTAAAGGAGATATTTGACCTGAGTGACCGGCTGTCCATTTTAAGGGACGGATCCTACATCGGCACCTATGAAGCGAAAAAGATTACCCAGGCGAAAATGGTGGAGCTCATGGTTGGGCGGGAAGTGTCAGATCATTATTCAACCGCAGATCATGAGCCGGGCGAGGTTGTGCTGGAAGTCAGGGGACTTTGTAAAGAAGGTATTTATAAGGATGTTTCTTTTCAGCTGCGAAAAGGGGAGCTTCTTGGATTTGCAGGTTTAATGGGATGTTTCCGGGAAGAAATCGTAAAGAGTATTTATGGTCTGGTACACCCTGACAGCGGTCAGATCAGGCTGAACGGCAAGGTGATTCAGCCCCAGAGCCCCTCAGAGGCTATCCGGGAAGGGATTGGTTTTGTAACGGAAGACAGAAAACGGGCAGGTATCTTTGGTCTGATGAATGTCCGGGAAAATATATCGGTCAATATACTGAATAAGATTCGCAAAGGCGCGATTATCAACGCTGAGGAAGAGCAGCAAATCCTGGAACGATACACCAGGAAAATGAATATGAAATACAGCGGCTATTATCAGAAGATCAACAGTCTTTCCGGCGGAAACCAGCAGAAATTTCTTCTGGCGAGAGCGCTGGCAGGTGGGTGTAAAGTACTTATCATGCTGGAGCCCACAAGAGGTATCGATGTGGGGGCTAAGGCTGAAATCTATGCACTGCTTGAAGATCTGGCTAAAAATGAAGGAATGGCGATTATCATAGTATCCTCTGACATGCCGGAAATTATAGCGAACTGCCACCGTACATTGACCGTATTCCAGGGCAGGATTACTGGAGATATTTCAAAAGAAGAAATGGAAGAATCCTTTATCCTGAAATGCGCAACAGGAAATATGACTCATTTGGGAGGTGAAAAGGCATGAGCCGCAAAGCAAAGAAATTTTGGTACTGGTGGGATAAAATCGGGATTTTATGTATCCTTATTGTTGTGGCGGTGGTCTTTGGTGTAATTGATACCCGTATTGTCCAGCCCAATCAGCTCATAACGGCACTGAGCCGTACTGCGGTCACCGGAATCGCTGCAGCAGGTATGATGTTTGCAATCGTAGCTGGAGGCTTTGACCTTTCCGTGGGCTCCATTCTTTCTCTGACCAGCTGTGTAATTGCCGTGCAGCTGACGGGAGGAAAAAGCACTTTTATGGCAATCTTAATGGCATTATTAATTGCAGCACTCTGCGGAGCGGTTAACGGCCTGATTATTACGAAGCTGAAGATCCAGACATTTGTGGCAACACTGGCGACTCAGCTGGCTTTTGCAGGAATCACGCTGGTATATTGCAGCAAGGCAATTCAACTTACCTCAAAAGTGAATAAAGAACTAAAATTTTTCTCTACAGGTAAGTTTTTAGGGCTGATTCCCATGCCCATTGTATTACTGATTGTGGTTTATATCCTTACATATCTGGTATATAAGAAAACGCCTTTTGGGACGAAGACAAGAGCCATTGGTTCCAATGAGGCGGCAGCCCGCACAACGGGAATTAAAGTGGATGTCAGTCTGATTCTGATTTTTGTTGTAACAGCCGTAACGGCAGGGATGGGGGGGGGATTTGAAACACACACCAGTTCTGCATAA
>OASR01000021.1_pt1 | contig 136915 bp, 85 predicted proteins | sample 1475751 | NCBI WGS metagenome assembly OASR01 (sample SAMEA2579907, study PRJEB22360) | human gut metagenome | biome: human gut; feature: human-associated habitat; material: faeces | place: Denmark | collected 2008/2010 | reverse complement strand
CTCTTTTAATAGAATCTTTCAAGGTTGTTTCACTGTTCAATTATCAAGGTTCTGTTTGCTTTTCTTTGTTGTTGTACTCTTTAGCGCAACTTCTATATCTTATCACACTGCCAAGTGTTTGTCAACAACTTTTTTAAAAAGTTTTTTGTGATGTTTTCTTTGCTGTTTTGACAGCTTTTATAGTTTATCACTCAGCTTACATATTGTCAAGCACTTTTTTACATTTTTTTACAAATGTTTTTGTACTATATTACTGTTTCCAACTTTTGAAGTTTTAAACAGTGCTAGGAATAAATTAGCGGAGAAAGAGGGATTTGAACCCTCGCGCCGCGCAAACGACCTACACCCTTAGCAGGGGCGCCTCTTCAGCCACTTGAGTATTTCTCCTGAATCATTATTTCCTATATAATACTGCTTGTCACCTATTGTGGTGACGCACAAGTTATTATACTAAAGAGACTTCTATTTGTCAATCACTTTTTTCAAAAAAGTTTTATTCATTATCTTTAATCGTTTTTTCTATTTGATTCTTTACCAAAGCGGCTATTTCTGTAGATTTTAGCTCTTTGTAATCTTCGTAATATATTGGGCTTAAATAATGAACCTGGACCGTTATTCTTTTAATAGAATGAGTGTCAAAGGATTTATAGGAATCGATCAAAGCTACCGGAACTATGGGACATTTTGCTTTAATAGCAGACTTAAAGCTTCCACCCTTAAAATCTAACAGATCATTTGGATGCTTTGTCCTTGTACCCTCTGCGAAGATCACGTAATTCCTGCCCTCAATTACTTCCCTGGTAACATCCATGATTACCCGCATGGACTGTTTGATATCTTCTCTGTCAATTGCTTTTGCCCGCATAATAGCAAACACCTGCTTGAGGAAAGGTACATTAGCTACTTCCTTTTTCATAACAACCGACAGTGGACGGCTGCAGCTTTCCACTAATGCCAGCACATCGAATAACCCCTGATGGTTTGGAAATAGTACAAAGCCATTTTTCTCCGGAAGATTCTCTGCTCCCGTTGTCTGAATGGTGACTCTTCCTCCTTTGTTTGCATTGATTGTTATCTTTTTTAATAATGCAAACCGTTCTTCTTCCGTATGCTTATCTTTTTCTTTTGCATACGAAATCAGCTGGCAAGCCCAATATGGCACAAACAATATATTTCGTAAAACCATCAAAATTATTCTTTCCACGAATTTGTCAGCTCTCTTTCTTATATTGCTCTATTGCGCTCTCATAGAGATTATTTCCTTCACAGTCTGCTACCACGATTACAGGAAATTTCTCAACTTCTAATTCTCGTATAGCTTCTGTGCCAAGATCGTCATAGGCAATTACCGTAGATTTTTTGATTCTTTGGGACAACAACGCACCCGCTCCTCCTACTGCTGCAAAGTAAACGGCGTTATTTCTTTTTATGGCATTCAGCACCTCCGGTGTCCGTTTTCCTTTTCCGATCATACCACGCAGCCCCAGATCCAGCAGTTTGGGGGCATACTTATCCATTCTGCTTGCAGTTGTGGGACCTGCTGATCCAATTGGACGTCCTTCCCTTGCTGGAGATGGTCCCATGTAATAGATGATATTATTCTTTACATCAATAGGCAGAGTCTCGCTTTTATCCAAAGCTTCCTGCATTCTTTTATGGGCTGCATCTCTTGCAGTATATATTTTACCGGTTATATAAACATAGTCACCAGCTTTTAGGCTCTTTGCGTCTTCCTCACTCATTGGTGCATTTATATATTTGTCCATACTTTCCTCCATTTGCTCTTTCAATATATAATGATATACCGATATTTCAATTAAATACGGTTATAAAATCTTATATAATATCTTCTTATATATTATATCTTGTTTTATGTTTATACCTGCTTCTATATTTCTCTTACACTATGACGGTTAACATGACAGCAAATATTAACGCCTACCGGGAGTCCGGCAATGTGGGTCGGGTAGGTATTTATATTTACGGCAAGCGCGGTAACTCTTCCACCCAGACCACCCGGTCCGATTCCAAGTCCATTTATTTTATCCAGCAATTCTATTTCCAGATCTTTAACATACTCTACTTCTGAATGGGAACCTGCTTCCCTTGTGAGAGCTTTTTTTGCCATGATTGCACATTTTTCAAAGGTACCGCCGATACCAACGCCCACCACCATTGGCGGACATGCGTTAGGGCCTGCATCTTTAACTGCTGTTAAGACCGCATTTTTTACACCTTCTATACCATCTGCAGGTTTTAACATAAAGACGCGGCTCATATTTTCACTGCCAAATCCTTTCGGTGCTACTGTGATCTTTACTTTATCCCCCGGAACAATTTCATAATGTATGATAGCAGGTGTATTATCCTTTGTGTTTTCACGTATAATAGGATCGTTTACTACAGATTTTCTTAAAAATCCCTCTACATATCCCTGACGCACCCCTTCATTTACCGCATCTTCCACGTTTCCGCCTTCAAGATGTACTTCCTGTCCCACCTCCAGAAAAACAACTGCCATACCGGTATCCTGACAGATGGGTATCATATCTTTTCCGGCTATTTCCAGATTTTCCTGCAGCTGACATAAAATCTGCCTGCCCAGATCAGATTCTTCTATATCAACAGCCTCTTTCATGATCTTATCCATATCTTTGGATAAATAATGATTGGCTTCTATACACATCTCTTTTATGTTTTCCGTTAACTTGTCCACATGAATTGTACGAATCATGTTATAACCTCCTAAATTTTTGTCATATCTACTATAATATAGTATTCAATTCTTAACTTCAATATAAAAATAGATTTTCAGAAAAAACTCAGCTATTACTTACTACATCGTAGTGGTGGCACTGGTTAATAATGGTTATTTTTTTAAAAGGTTTTACTATACTCCGGCTTGTTAAATAAGTTATCCTATGATATGATTTTAGTAATAATACTAAGATACTGACTACATTTATGCAACTGCTTGGGAGAACTATATGAAGGAAAAGAAGCGCAGTTTTTCTTATTTAATAATGACAATGATCTGTTTTCTTTTTTTGTTATTTGGATGTATCTTCGTATATTCAATGATGCGCCAGAACGAAAAGGATGATTTGAACAGTCTGTATGATCTGGCAGCTCAGGAAAAAATGATGATTTTGAAACAAATACGCGGAGACTGGGAAACGCTATCAGGTGTATCTATCTGTCTTGGCGATCTGAACATTACTGAGACAGACCAGCTTACGCCAATTTTGACTACGATTAATAATGCAAATACTTTTATCCGTATGGGATTTATAAACACAGAAGGGATTGGAGATCTCATAGACATTAACGGGAATACGTTTGAACAGGTGGACTTTTCCAATGAGTCCTTTTTTCAGGACGCATTAGCCGGAAAATATACAGTCTCTGAAACACAGGAAGATCCTTATACCAACGGTTATATTAATTATTATGGTGTTCCTGTATATCAGTCGAAAAAAGTAATTGGCGTTTTATGTGCAGTCAACAATTCTAAGATTCTGCGCACCATAGTGGATGCAACCCTGATCCAGGGCGGAGGATTTTCAAATATCCTGAAAAGCAACGGTGACTATATTATCAGATCAAGTCAGCATTATGATGTGGACAACATCTATAAGTTAAAGGATATCGGCAGCTTTTCGAATGATACATATGAAAATATCTTATCGGATTTTGCATCCGGAACGGAAAATACGATTAGTTATATTCACAACGGAAAGAACTACTGGGCTGTATACATACCTATAGAGATCAACGACTGGTATATTTTAAGTATCGTACCGGAATCTGTTATTAATGGCAACTATATTTATACGATGGGCGTTATTCTGATCATAAGCTCTGCTTTTATCATATTTACTGTTTTTGCCTACCGTATGAATAAGATGAACCGTAAAAATAAAGAACATCTGGAACAGCTCGCCTATGTGGACCCCATTACCGGATATTCCAGCTTCGATAAATTCCTGCAGGATATTGATTCCCTGAATGACTACATGCAGGATTCCAACTATGCTTTCTGGTACTGCGATATTAAACGGTTTAAGTATTTTAATGATTTGTTTGGATACGATGCAGGTGATGAGGTATTAAAATATTTTGCAGACTTGATTTCCAGGTTTACGCTAAAAAGCGAACTCTTTTGCCGTGTCAATGCAGATAATTTTACAGGGCTGAAGTATTACAAGGATAAATCAGAGCTTGTTGGATGGTTCCAGACTCTGAACGAGCAAATGAACCACTATGTAACTTCAGAAAACCAGGAATATCACCTGGATCTGAGTATTGGCATCTATTGTGTAAACGATTTTAAAGATACCATTACTTTTAATGATATGATCAACCGGGCTAATATGGCGCAAAAGGCTATTAAGCAAGCCGGAAATGATAACTACGCATTTTATTCCCAGGATATCCGCAAACAGATCCTTATGGAAACGGAAATGGAATCCCGTATGCACCAGGCACTGGAAAATGAAGAATTTAAGATATTTGTCCAGCCTAAGGTGGATATCCAGCACGGGAACCGGATTGCCGGCGGAGAAGTGCTGGTACGCTGGGTAAGTTCACAGGGATCTTTGATTGTCCCCGGTAAGTTTATCCCCCTATTTGAGAAGAATGGATTTGTTATCCATCTGGACCGCTATATGTTTGAGGGGATCTGTAAATGGGCAAGACAATATCTGGATGAGGGGAACCCTAAGATAAAGCTGGCGACAAATGTATCCCGTCTGGGATTATTCCAGGATGATTTTCTTGATTTTTATATTAATATGAAGAATAAATATCATCTTCCTGACGGGATGCTTGAATTGGAATTTACAGAAAGTGTCGTTCTAAATAATAATGAACTGTTTCAGACTTTTGTAGTGGCATTACAGGATAATGGCTTTGTCTGTTCCTTAGATGATTTCGGTTCCGGATATTCCTCGCTGAACGTTTTAAAGGAGCTGCCGATTCAGGTATTAAAACTGGACATGCTCTTCTTCCGCAAGGGAGCAAATACCGAAAGGGAACAGATTGTAATCCGCAACATTATTACCATGGCGAAACAGTTAAAAATGCGGACCGTATCTGAGGGCGTGGAAATGAAGGAACAGGTTGATTTCCTTCGAAAGGTGGGCTGCGATATTGTGCAGGGCTACGTATTTGCAAAACCTATGCCGCTGACACAGTTTAAACAGCTTTTAATAGATAAAGCTGATGGATTTCAGTTATAAAAATAAGGAACAGCGTGTGAGGCTGTTCCTTATTTTTATAACATTTGCAATTTACTATTTATCCAGGGTAACGAAATTTACATCCAGGATATCTGCTATTTTTTCATACAATGATGCATTATGTCCCACACTCATTGCAAAATGGTGAGTTGGTGCTTCTGCAAACCATTCGTCCATGAAACTGTCAGGATCTTTTTTGAATTTTACAGGGGTCTGAGTATTGCCTATGGTCATAATTGTCCCATCGGTGGATTCAGCCTCCGTTATAATGAATTTTAATCTTCCGTCAATGGTCTGGCTGCAGCCCAGATTGGTGATTGGTCCGGTTTTTACTTTTGCTTCTACCGATACTCCTGTTCCCTGTTTTCCATGATACAGCCCCATACCACGAAGAATTGGTTTGCCATTTGCAATTTCCAGATGGAATGGTCCGTCATGTCCCAGGAGAATAGTTCCCTCTTCATAATCGGTTACAACGATTTCACAGAATGATCCGCCTTTATTTACAATATCACAGATCTTCATTGCCAGACAGGTCTTTAAGTCCCCTTCTCCGGCACAGGGAATTCCCTTTGCGGTCAGCAGTGAATGGCCTACAATGAATCCCCCCTGGAGTTTCTCATATTCTCCGCCCGGTGCACCGTGGTAATAGTAAGTAAGGGCATCCAGATCATATTCTTTTACTAACTTTTCCTGTGCTGCTGCGACTTTTGCCGACCACTCCAGCTGCTCCTCTGTAGGCTTTTTAGCCAGAGGATCTGCTGCTGAATCTTCACTGATTCTGAAAAACTCTGCTATTTCATTTTTCTTTTGCGCTACTTCTTCCGGCGTTACCGTTTCCATGGCACGGTTCAGATCACACATTTCCAGCACTTCCAAATGCGCTCCTGTCTGTCCCTGGAACATGGTAAAATCACTGTACATATCCAGCATACCGCTGTATGTATTGCCAAGAAAACCAAATCTTGCTCCGGAGAGTCCGCTTTTTACACTGGCAGCGAGTACCCATTCTTCGATTTTTTTCCATGCCTGAATGGCTTCCGGGCGGTTTGCAGTATTTTCATCGGTTAGAGAAATCTCCGGTGTATAATCCAGCCCCAGCAAACCATTTACCACACGGTACTTAATCCCCGCCCGGTTAAATGCATTGGAGATCTCCGGAACAGGGCATGCACCGCAGTGAGCCAGCCATTCTCCGGTAGTCGTCTGGGCATAATTTATTTTTGCCGTAGGCTGAAGGTTTAGGATTACCGTATGTGCCTTGCAGTCCTGATGTACCGGAAGTATGGAACCGCTGGTAACATAAGTGCCTGCATGTGCAAAAATTAAGTCCACGTTATTTGCATTGAAATACTCACCTGCTTTATGTCCCTCCTGCTCGCAGTCTACCAGCCCATAGAAAAATACCTGTGCATTTCCCATTGCCGTAATTTTATCTGAGATAAACTGTCCGTACTCGATCATTCTCTCCCGAAGACCCGGAAACTGTCCCCAATAATGTTTTAATCCCATTGTGTATACACCAATACGTGCTTTTCTGGTTTCTTTTAACTTTGCCATTTTATTTTCCTCCTGTTTCCAACGCCGATTGACATAAATACGTCCATATGCCTGTATTATATTATGTTGTTGTCCTGTTAACACTTTACAAATCCATTGTAATCATTTATTATGGATTTATCAATCAAGTTTGTTGTGCAAAAATAACAGTATCTTGCGTCTGTTTTTTTGGGGTTTTAGCAGGCATTCACTACCTGGGAGGATATTAATATGATTATAAAAAATGATCAAAACTATGAAGAACGTGCATCATACAGCTGGTCAGAGGACTCCGTCCGCCTAATTATTACCGCCAGCAATGTGGCAAAATCGATTTATTTTTATATTCAGGAAGCCGGGTATTTTAAGACCAGCGATTCTTATTTTACGGAACGGAAGAATCTGAATTCTTTTTTGATCGTTTACACCATATCGGGCAATGGGTATTTGAAATATAAAGGATGCAACTACACCCTGTCAGCCGGACAGTGCTTCTATATTAACTGTACAGAACACCATTATTACGAAACAGCCAAAAACAGTGACTGGGAATTTCTATGGATTCATTTTAATGGGAGCAGTGCCCTTGGCTATTACGAGGAATTTGTAAAAAACGGTTTCAAAACCATCCAGATCCAGGACACATTCTTTATGGAAAGCACGCTGCGCAGGATTCTGGCACTAAACCAGAAACGCAATGCCTCAACGGAGGTCCTTACTTCCAGCCTGATTACCAATGTCCTGACGGAGCTCCTTGTCCAGACCATTACCTTTGACGCCCAGACAATTTTCATGCCTCCTTATATTAAAAATGTGTTAAAAGATATTGACCAGAACTTTAAGTCTCCCCTGTCGCTGGATGATCTGGCATGCCGCCACGGTGTGAGTAAGTTCCACCTTTCTAAGGAGTTTAAAAAGTATACCGGAACTACGGTTAATGAATATATCATTGCAAACCGGCTTTCCTATGCAAAGGAGCTGCTGAAATATTCCAATGATTCGGTTAATGAAATTGCTTATAAGGTGGGAATGAATCACGTGAGCCATTTTATTAACCTGTTTAAAAACAGGGAAAATACCACACCGCTGGCGTATCGCAAGGAATGGCAGATTTAGTTCATCTATTTCTTTTCCTGTTTTATCACATCCACGCCAAATCCCTTTAGTTTGAGTGTACCAAAGACAGGTTTTTGATACAACAAAGAAAAACCATTTTCATTCTCCCCTAAACAAACCTCTTTTTCCTCTGTTGTATAATTTAAATAAAACACATACTCCACGCGGTCATGATACCGAATGTGTTTTTCCACACCATGTGGCAATTTTATAAAAGTTATCCCCAACTCACACATTATTTTCCCCACCAGCTGTTCCAGACCGGAATCTTCCACTCTTGCACCCAGGTACCACGCTTTCCCCGCTCCAAATGTATTTACGGTAATTGCCGGCGTACCCTGGTAAAAATCATCGGTATAATATGCCAGCGTCCGGGCTGTTAACGGCTTTATAATCTCACAGAAATCCCGAATCCGGCATATTCCTTGCATCCCGCTGTCTTTGGTAAATGCGGCTCCATTACTTTCAGACGGATACAGTGAATCTATTTCTTCCGTGTATAGCCCAAAAACGTATTTTAAGCCACCTCCCGGAAAGCCGCCCAGATAGCAGAGGGTGTGTTCGTTTACATAGCCCGTTAGATAGGTTGCCGCAAGATACCCGCCTTTTTCCACAAAATGACTAAACCGCTCTTCCGTACCCTGCTTTAACAGGTAAATCATTGGTGCAAATACCGCCTTATACGGGGTCAGGTCTTCCTCCTGGGAAATAATATCTGCCTCTATGCCATAACAAAACAATATTTGATACAGTCTTCTGCACTCCTGCGGATAATTTTTCTCCACACTCAATCCAGCCATATCATTGATTGCCCACCAGTTCTCCCAGTCAAAAATGATTGCTGTTGAAACCTTTGGAATACTGCCCTGTACTTCCTTCAGCAGTTTTAATTTCTTTCCCACTTCCTCTACTTCCCCAAATACCCTGGTGTCACACCGTCCCAAGTGATCGATCACTGCACCATGGTGCTGTTCATAGGACCCTCTGCTCTTTCTCCACTGAAAATACTGCACGGTGTCGGAGCCGCAAGCTACTGCCTGCATGCAGGACAGGCTATGAACGCCGGGACGCTTTAACTTGTTATAGGGATGCCAATTGACCTGGCTTGGCACACTCTCCATCAGCATAAACGGCCTGTCTCTTTTCAGGGAACGCATAACGCTGTGGTCAAAGGCTGTCGCAGCTGCGGTATCGATTAATTCTCCTTTGTCTGTATGCCAATCCGGATAACTGTCCCAGGATATGATGTCCAGTTCTTTGGACATTTTATGATAATCCAGCCCTTCATATAAACGCATAAAATTGGTAGTAACCGGAATGTCCGGGGTCCATTTTTTAAATACAGCAATTTCGTCTTTCATGTAGTCGGTCATATTCCAGGTGGTGAACCGTTTCCAGTCCAGATTCAGTCCATGGATACTGGTTTCTCCCCCAGGTACCGGCGGCTCTATCTGGTCGAAACTGTTGTACCTGTGGCTCCAGAACGTTGTCCACCATTCTTGATTCAATTCTTGTATATTGTCATGGTATTTTTTTTTCAGATATTTCTGAAACTTTTTCTCACACAGATCACAATAGCATACCCCGCCAAGTTCATTGGAGATATGCCATAAGATCAGCCCCGGATGGTTTCCATACCGCTTAGCCAGAATTGTGTTGATCTCTCTGACCTTTTCCCGATACAGCGGAGAAGTCATGCAATGGTTATGCCGCACCCCATGCCGGTTGCGTATGCCCATCTGGTTGACACGCATAGCCTGGGGCATGGCCTGATCCAGCCATGCCGGTCTCGCACCCGAGGGTGTCGCCAGTATGGTATAAATACCATTTTCCCACAGCCTGTCCATCACGTCATCCAGCCACTCAAAATGATAGTTACCTTCTGATGATTCATAAACAGACCAGGAGAATACCCCCAGAGTGACGGTATTCACCCCTGCTTTCTTCATCAGGCGGATATCCTCTTCTAAAATGTCAGGGCGGTCCAGCCACTGCTCAGGATTGTAATCTCCCCCATGGAGAATTTCATTTACTTTTGGAAATAGTATGCTTCTTTTCATTTTTACACCCACTGCATATTGCCGGACTGCCTGCAATATTGCCGCATTCAATCAGGCTGAAAGATTCATTCTGCGGCTACCTTTCTATAATCATCATTTTCTTTCAGCCCTATACCCATTTTATTTGCTTTACTCTCACGATCTCTTATCGGTATAAATGAAGCTGCGGCGGAGCGAGTAATCCCGTGGGGGATAACTGCATATGGGTAGACTGTCCGTCATGCATTTTCCATACAAGGGTATTGGCAATTTCAATTCTCAAAAGATTATCTCCTTTTTTTATATAAGAAGTAATGTCTGCTTCGTAGGGATTGCCGATCATCATTCCTGCATATGAACCATTTAGCCACACCTCTGCACAGTCGCCCACCGCCGGCAGACGCAGCATGTATTTCTCTGTATTTCCATCGGTATCTTTATAATCAAATTTTCCCTCGTACAAAAATGTTCCGGAGAATTCCGGAAAGCCATTTTTTCCATTCATATTTGGAAGACCCTGCCCCGACGGAAGGTGCATTCTTTTTTGAAATGCCGGGTACTCATCTGGCTTGGAAAGGGAAACATCCCAGTCTATGTCTAATGAAATAACTTTTTCCCGGCTCATTCTTTTGCAGCCAGGCGCTGAATCACTTTCCATATATATAGCGGATTCGCCCGGAAGCAAATGAAGCGGGAGGCTCTCACCTGGAAAACATCCCGGTCCCGTTTCATTGTTGATGCCATCGTATCGGATAATGTACTGGCGCTCACCATTTAAAAACCGGACGAAAGTATCCACGGTTTCAAAAGGACTTTCGTTAAAAAACATATAAATATTAGCATCTTTTTGCCTGTAACAAAGTGCTCTGAGATCTTTGTAGCTCTTTGTAAATGAAAAACAAGGCTTTCCAGTTTCCCTTACCTTTCCCGGAAGTTCTTCCAATGAAACTACCGTCACGCACTTTGTAAATTCCTCATGAACTGCACTTCCGTCTGTTAAAGAAGAGGGGTATCCACCCACCATGTAAACGGGGATTCCTTTTTTAGATGCGCGGATCGCAAAATTTACTGCTGCTTTTGGAATACATGCACAGTAGGGAATGATAAATGAGGTGTATTCTGCATCCCCTATTCTAAAGGTTTTATTGTCTGCTTCCGCTGCATCTGGCGTATTTATGCCGCAAGGTACTAGCAAGTCAGCCGGAACTACATCGGCGTCCAACTGGTGTTCCAGCAATTTTCGAACGGGCTTTTGAAAGAGCATTGCCTCCTTTCCCGTCCATTCAGCCTCAGCATGATAGAGAATTGCCGCATCTGCTTTATGTATTCCTCCGTTTAAGAGATGACAGCATCTGTTCATGTACTTCATAAGCAGTGTAAAAAACCGATACTGGGGATTATTTCCCCTTGCATAGAAATGGGGCGGACAGTCCCTGTCTGGAAATGCCGGGGAAAACGCATGGGGCACGAATACATTAATTCCCCTTACCAGCATATGGTCTGTGAGCCACTTCATAAGGCTGATGCCCTCGCCCCATCCATAGGCACCGTAGATTTCGCATAAGGCCCTACCCTTTTTTGCAGGATCAATGTGGGCATAGGAACTGCCAAGCTTCGCCAGACCATAATGAAAAAACTCTCCATCCCGGTCAGATGCAATCCACTGGTGGTATGTGCCTGTAAATCCCGGCATAATCTGCAGCAGCACCACATCAATGCCCGACATATCCTGCCCCTTCTGAGCGCGGAAATAATGCCCGATACTGCAGCCCAGCCTGCCGTGGGCATTATCGTCTTCAATGATATGCCCTATGTATTCAATCCCCCTCTCCCTGCACCAGTTCCCCACCTGACCACTGAAGCAGGAGCTGACCAGGCTGGTTACGCTATCCATATAGCCGCTTCTGATTCCGGGTGTCTTTTCTCCCATGTCATACCACAGTGCAGGCAGATTTTTACAAAATCCACTCCCCCACAGTTTCCCAAGCCGGCTTTCCAGTTCACTGCTCCAGGGCAGCTTTACATCGCACTTATACCCCTGCATACCGTAAGCAGGCTTGCGGTACTGCCCGGATAATGAGTGTGGGCATGTTTCATGGTCACACTTTCCCAGCCTATCCTGAAAATCATATCCCGGCGTATTGCCCAGCTCCGGCTCATCGGAAAAGAATCCGGCAAAGGTTTTCCCAAACTCTTTCTGATACCGCTGATAATGGGGTTCATACACCGTATCGATCAGCACTTTTACGGATCTGCTGTCTAAGAGATTCATGTAATTTTCCCGACCGCCATTTTTTCTGGTCTTATACAGCACAAATATCCGGTGAAACCCCTGTGGTATATCGAAATAAAGAACTCCATCCTGAACCTGTCCGGTCAAATCCAGAATACCATCCCCAGCGATATCCAGTGATTCCGTATCCGGTTTGGGACACGCTAAAACAGCCAGCAGTTCTCCGTCGTCTCCCAGAAATGGGGCTATTACTACAGCACTGTCCTTTACCGGTCCGACTACATCCATATGCCGCTGTGCAAGATAGACTTTTGCCAGTTCTGGGTGCTTTTCAAATGCACCGTTGGCGTGTCCTGTGGGAAATTTATCATCGTCCAGAATCCAGATGCGCAGTTCTCTTTTCTTTGCCTCCTCCATGATAAAATCTAAGTCTTCCCACCACCCGGGACCTGCAAAGTCTGGATGCGGTCTGGATTCCAGGCAGATTTCCCGGATTCCGCACCCGCATACTTTATCGATTTCTTCTTTTATAACCTCTTTATCTTCTCCATGCATCCAGAAAAACGGCAGTATATAATTTCCACCCTTTCCTTCTATTAAATCCTCCAAACGTTGTGGATAAGCCATGATTTTTTCCTCCCTGTTATAATTGGTTTTTTAATGCCTGCTGCCCAATATTTTTACAGTCAGCACAGTAAATGCTCAGACCTCTGATACGTTACGTTTCCTCTATCATAAATGTCTCTTTTCCATAAAAGACTATGCCATCCGATGCAGGATGAGGTTTGAATATACCTTTTGTATTTGGCGGGACCTGAACTTCTGACCGTATTTTTCCCTGCTCCCGCATCCACTCTGATGAAACTTTTCCATACGGGTGGCGGATGGATGCCTTTACGTAATTTAGATCAGGAGAAAAATAGGGACTGATCACCAGCTCTTCCAAGATAGGATCGCTTCTCACTCCGGGCAGACCGGCGAGGCCACAGTAAAACCACTCTTCCACGCTGCCCAGCATCAGGTGGTTCTGGGACCCATGTGGTCTGTCCGGGTCCGGTCCGTCCCATTCCTCCGTCAATGTTGTGGCACCGCATCTGACCTGGTAGCCATACCCCGGCGCGTCTGTTATATTTGTCATTTTTTCTATGATATCAGACCTGCCATATGCGGTAAGCGCTGCCATGACATAGGGATGTCCGATATCTCCAGCAGTAGTGGCATAATTTCTTTTCTCAATATCCCGAACCAGATAATCCAGAATACCCGGCTCATTTCCAGGCTCCGCCAGACCCACTACCAGACTCATTGCCTGTGCCGCCTGGCTCCCTGTGGCATATCTGCATGTAGCTTTATCATAGAACTGGAGGTTGAACTCTCTTTTAACCTCTCTTCCCAGTTCACAGTAGTACTCCGCCTCCTTTTCTTTACCAAGTAGTCTCGAGACTTCTTCCATAATAGACAGATCGTCGTAATAGACCGCTGTGGCAACTACGGGAACCGGCGTATTCTGGGAATGAGGCGTGTTGGGACCAATATCCAGCCAGTCTCCCAGTCCATGATGGAGAATGTAATGATGGGTCATCCGTGTTAAATGATCCAGATAATCCACCATTACCTGATAATATCTGTCTAATACCGTTTTATCTGCATAACGCTTATAAAGGTACCAGGGATTCACAATGCAGGCGCTTCCCCACTCGGGAGAATCCAGATACCCATAGTGCCATTTTTCAAATCCGGTAACGTATTCCGGACAGATATCCGGTATCAGCCCATCTTCATGCTGGGCTTCCGCCATATCCTGCTCTATCTTTTCATAGAGGCTTCTTACATCGTACCCGCACATAATGGCTGGTCCGATCAGATGGGTCTGTTCCAGCCACCCCAGCTTTTCCCGATGGGGGCAGTCTGTCAATATGGACTTCATGTTGCTGCGAACCGACTGGTCGATGATCTGATGGATTTTATTAAAAAGGTGGTTGGAACATTCAAAACTACCTGATCTCTCAATATCGGGATAAATAAATTCTCCTGTAATCGCTTCTATGACGGGCTGGTCAGACTGGCTTCCATCTGCGGAAAGCTCCACCGGAACAGCGCCGCTCACCTGTACATACCGGAAACCATAATAGGTAAACTTCGGACGGTAATGCTGTGTTTCCTTTTCGTTGCAGGTATATTGCCAGCAATAACCATCTCCGGTCACACGCTGGTCGGGACTGCCGTCCGAATAGAGTATCTCAGCGGGCATAAGGGTAATACATGCTCCTCCACAGTTTTTACCTGCCCTGACTTTCATACTCACCCAGCCGGAAAAGTTCTTCCCCATATCATACATGTATGTTCCTTTGGAAACCTCCCAAACTTTTACCGGTTTCAAACACTCCATGATTTTCAGCGGATCTGTACTTTCCCTGCGCAGTTTGCCTTTGGGCTCTTCAACAGCTATTGCTTGAATCCAGGAACTATTTTCCTGAAAACCGGGATGTGAAAATCCCTCCTGTTCCAATCTTGCATCATAATCCTCTCCGCCATAAATCCCGGAATAAGTAACCGGACTCTGTGCCATATGAAATTCTTCGTCGGAAACCACCACATCCCTGGTCCCATCCTCATAAGTGACCTGAAGCTGCAGAAGAAATTTCATTTTTCCATAACTCCGTTCAAAATAAACATATCTCTTTTTCTTTACATGAAACATGCCGTCACCCAAAAATAAACCAATACAGTTCCACCCTTGCTGAACCTGCTTGGTTACATCGTATGTATTATAGAGACAGGATTTATGGTAATCAGTCCATCCCGGCGTCAGCACGCTGTCTCCTGCTTTTTCCCCATTTATTAACAATTCATAATGTCCCATTCCGCATATGTAAATCCGTGCCTCTTTGATTCCCTCTTTTAGTGGGAAGGTTTTACGGAAGATGTGGTTCACAAAATCCTCCTGCTCTCCAATCCACTTCCCGGTCCACTCCCCGCTGCTTAAAAACCCAGTCTCAAAGTAAGAAACAGGGCTGTACGCAGAAGCCTTTCCTGAATGATCCCATACCCGAACCTTCCAGTAATACCTGGTGCAGGACTGCAGCTCCTTTCCCGCATATAGTATCTGAGTCATCCGGTTACTGCTCTGTTTCCCGCTGTCCCAGATATTCCCCTCATCTTTTTCCATATTTTTTACATGATCCGATACTAAGATCTGATATGCCGTCTGAAACCACTTCTTTTCATCTGCTGCATCCAGACAAATATTCCACTCAAAATGTGGTTTCTCTGTATCGATTCCAATTGGATTTTTCTGGTATTGCACTTTTTGCTGCTTTATTTCCATATAGTCACCTGTTCCTTTTTTGTCTGTTAGCAGACTGTGGGGCTGCTGAGGCTGGTTGATACAATAGATATAGCACTTGATATCTGTGTCAGGTGCTATATCCACCATTTAATATACAATGCATTTCTAACCCTTTTTAAATAGTAAAATATTAATATCCCATAGTAAAATTTATCCCACTTTAATTACTTCACCGAGTTTTCATTCAGCATCTGCAGCGTGCCTTCAAAATCATCTACTGCATACTTTACAGAATCTACATAAGCATCCCAGTCTTTCTCCAGATCCATCTTCCCAGTGATAAATTCTACTGCTTTTTCTTTTGCCACAGTCTCGCAGGCATTCATCAGCGTAGCTTTTTCGGTCGCTTCATCAGGATCCAGATTCAGGATCGGCGCCCGGTCATAAGGAGCAACGGAATCTTCCCCGCCGTATTTGGAGCTTGCAAGCCAGTATTTATCCATATGGAAACCGTCCTCTTTGCTCCACCATGGTTCTTCTTCCAGCTGTTCAATCTGTGGTTCAAATTCCTGAGGTGTAAATACCACCCCGGTTCTGCATGCCGCTGAAGAGGTCACACCATAATTTGCCAGCTCCTGCACAGGATTATCGGCACTTGTAATCTCTTCGGTAAATGATTTCGTTCCATCTTCATTTATCACATAAGTCTTTCCTTCAATGCCCCAGTTCTGCAGTTCGATCATCTCCGGTGAATACTGGTAATCAATCATTTTCACAACCCATTCGGGATACTCCACATCTCCGGAAATACCAACTCCAAATCCCGTATTTGCAAGGGATAATCCTTCTTCCTTAGATCCCCATTTCCAAGGTGTTCCATACTTTTCATTTTCCGGCAGATAGGCAAGTCCAAAATTAATATCCTGATCTTCTTTGTTGCGGTTCCAGTGTGCTGCCATGCCGGACCATACGGTGGGGTAGATCAGCACTTTCCCTGTAGCCGCCTTTTTATTGCAGGCATCAGCATCATCCGTGGCAAATTCAGGATCTATATAGCCTGCATCATAGAGGGTTTTCAGATAGGAAAGCATGTCTTTGAAATTATCGTCAATGGGACCAAACGCCCATTCTGTCCCATTCCAATACAGGGTATCCGATGTGTGGTAGATGCCTGCGAACCCCCGGTAGAAAGCATAGTTTTTGTCACTGTTTGAAATAGGATAGGAATCCGGATAAAGCTCTTTTAACTTTTTACACAGCTCACTGAACTCATCTAAATTTGTCGCCGGGGTCAGATTGTTCTTTTCCAATAAGTCAAATCGGTATGCAAATGCTGTAAATGACTGTGCACCAATGATATCGTTATTATTTACAAAACCGTCTTTAAAGTAGTAAGAGGTTCCGTCTGCATTGTAAGCAAAATTTTCTCCCCCTCTTGTCTCTTCCACAAATTTAGAATAATACGGCATATACTGTTTGTATTTGGCAATATCCAGTACCTGGCCGTCCTGACCATATTCATTAATGGTATCGCCCCAGGAATAGGTAAACACATCCGGCATTTCACCGCTTGCCAGGATTACTTTCTCATTTTCCCGGTAGTCAAGCCAAGGCGTATAGGTCCACTTAATGTCCAGTTTGCATCCCAGATACTCTTCCATTCTCTTCTGCCACTCTTTTTGTACTTCCGTATTCCCCGGATCTGTACCAAAAGTGGGAATAGATGCCGTAATGGACAGGGTATTATCCGGCAATTCCGGTAATTCTGTTCCCGAGGCATCCCCCGATGTTCCCTTTGAAGATTCTCCCGATGCATCATTTCCGTCCTGTGCGTCTGCCGTGGTTTCTCCTTTTGCTTTTGTATCCGTACTTTGGGCTTTTTGTCCGCATCCTGCCAGTACTGCTGCAGAAAGCGCTGCCGCCAACACTGCTGTTACCATTTTTTTCTTCATTTTATGAATCTCCCTTCTATATTGGAACGTGCTTTTCATCCACGCTCACCCCTTAACTGCGCCTACCATCATTCCCTGCTCAAAATATTTCTGGAGGAACGGATAGACAATCATAATTGGTGCAATTGTCGCAATAATACATGCATATTGTATATTTTTAGGATTCACCAGTTGCTGGTTCATTAATTCCTGGGCACCATTCATGCCAGCTGCGCCCGAGGTAAATAAGATCTGGCGCAATATCATCTGAATGGGCTGCTTTGTATCTGTCTTCAGATAGAGCAGCGGTTCAAACCACATATTCCAGTAAGTCACCAGAGAAAACAGACCAAATGTTGCAAACAACGCTTTTGACAGTGGCATATAAATGCTAAACAGAATTCTGGCTTCTCCGGCACCGTCTACAAATGCTGCTTCCCGAATCTCCGGTGATATTCCTTTAAAAAAGGAGCGGTAAATAAAAATGTTATAGGCAGAGACACATCCCGGAAGAATGACAGCCCAGATACTGTCCATCAAACCTAGATTCTGGATTAATATGTAACTTGGGACCATTCCTCCGTTAAAAAACATCGTAATGGTTAAAAATACGGTCATGGGTTTACGCAGTACAAACTCCTTTACCATGAGAGAATAGGAAATCATTGCCGTAAAGACAAGATTTAATGCCGTCCCCAGAGTTGCATACAAGATGGTATTTCCATAAGCACTCCAGATCTTCGGATCCCCAAACACCATTTCATATCCTTTCAGGTTAAATCCCACCGGAAGCCAGCTTACCTTTCCGGTTGTAATGGCACTGGGGCTGCTCATGGATATGGAAATAATATTGATAAACGGATACAGGATTGTTACCATCAGCAGACACATAATGACAATCAGTATCATATCTGCTGATCTGTTTCCAATGTGAATTTTATTCTTATTTTTATGATTCAACTTACTTCTCCTTTCCGGCGCATGTTTGAAAATGCTATTTCAAACGCGCTCTACCATAAGCTATTTTCGGCATTTACTTTCTGGGTAATTTTATTTGTAATGATTACCAGCCCGAATGCCACTACCGAAAGCATCAGGTTGACTGCCGTTGTGTATTCAAAACGGGCACCTACGATACCTTCCCGGTAAACAAAGGATGATATGACATCGATTGCGCTGCGGTTGGTATCATTCTGCATTAACAGTATTTTCTGGTAGTCCGAATTGAGCACGGTGCCCACATTCATAATTAACATAATTGTCGTTGTCGGCAGGATGGTAGGCCATGCAATATTTTTAATCTTCTGCCATCTGTTGGCACCATCTATATTTGCCACGTCATATAAGGTTGTGTCTATATTAGACAACGCGGATAGATATATAATGGAACTCCAGCCAAAGGTCTGCCAGATCTGGGAGCCTACGTACATCGGCATAAAATATTTTGTGCCCTCATTCATATTGACTGCTGCCAGTCCAAACCATCCTCGGATTGTATTGAAAATTCCATCGATGGATCCAAAGCTGTTCAGCATTCCCACTACAACCACGATTGAGATAAAGTGTGGTATATAGGAAACCGTCTGAACCGTCTTTTTAAACATTTTGCCTTTTACTTCGTTTAGCATAATTGCAAATATGACAGGAGCCGGAAATGAAAATAACATGGTTACCACTCCGATGCGAATCGTATTCCAGATTATCTGACCGGAAGAAGGATTTTTAAAAAACGTTATAAAGTTTTTATAAAAAGGATCCAGCCAGTCGCTGCCCCATACCCCCTTTGACGTTTTATAATTTTTAAATGCAATCAGGATTCCATACATTGATCCATACTTGAATACTATCGTTAGTATCAAGGCAGGCAGACACAGCAGAATTAATGTCCTTTGTCTGCCCAGCGTCTTGAAAATGCTGACTTTCGGCACATATACTGTCTGTGCCGGCTTCTTTTTTCTCTCTTTCACTTCCTGCTCCTTTCCCTCATTTCTGAGAATTGTTTCTTATCGATCTGATACCAACTATTTTACTAAAAATGAGAATTTTTAAAATGTTTATAACTCTGCTCTTTATGTAAAATTCTTATGATTTTGATAATTTATTAAATCTTTTAAAGAAATTTACATATATTTCTAATATTTTTACATAAAACAATCTAAATAATGGGCTATAATTTTTATACTGCCTCCTTTAAAAAATACACCCATTTGAGTTTTTTACATAATTCCCTGACTTTTTTCCATACAAGTTATTGGGATTAAATTGTACTATCTTGTTAAAGACAACCGCTTATTGAGATTAACTACGATCTTGATAAAGACAACAGCTTATTGAGATTAACTCTACGATCTTGTTAAAAATAAGCACAATAACTTAAGAGGTTACTAAAATAATGAAAATACCGTTAAAAAAATTTACACCCCAGCCCCTGCGGCGCCAGATGATGATTCTTTTAATTATCATGGCGGTTACCATGGCTGGAATTATGATATTCAGTATTTTTTCCTATTACAAACTGCAGTACCAGTCCCTAAAGACCAATCAGGATGAGAAAGTAAACCAGGTGCTTCACGAAGTCCAGTACAACTACACCTATTTTTCAAAACTTACAACCAGCCTTGCTTATAATGAGCTGGTACAGCGCTATCTTATTGAGAACAAGGAAGAATCTAAGTTTGACTATGTACAGCGGGTTTCTAATCTGCTGATCAACACCCAGAATCAGGAACCTTCCATCATTGATATTGCAGTGATTGGTGACAATGGTAATTTCAGCAATGTAGCGGGGGACTCTTCTATTACAAGTAAGCTTTTACAGGAGCTTCCCAGAGATCAGCATGATGTGATTTTCTTTGACCGGCAAAATTACTTTATTCACTCTTTAAATACAGTATGTATTGTTGCAGGGCGGCTGATCTATCCCCTGGACTTAAGCAATGCCACTCCCTGCGGGGCAGTTTTTGTGGCAATAGAGCCCTCCCGGTTTCTTGGAGGCTCTTACTCTCTGGACAGTGCCGATCAAAAAATGATTTTCCTGGATCAGAGCAAAAATCTGCTTTTGGGCGATGAAGAGATTTACCAGGCATTTCTATCTAAAAAATCCGGGGATTCCGTTTTTACTTATTCCAATACGGAATATACCTTTGAGACTCATGCAATACCCGAAACCGGATATGAATTAATATCGATCATTCCAAAGGGTGCTCTGATTCAGAAACTGATCCGGACTGTGGGAAGCCAGTATTTTCTTACCCTGCTTATTTTTATTGTAGTCTGCTCGTTTTTAATATACTTTATCTCCCGGTTTTTCAACACAATCTCGGAATTAACCGGGATCATGAATAAGATTACTTCCGGAAACAGGCGGGCGCTGAAAGAACGTATCCACCTGGATGAACAGTCTTATGTCTGTCTGGAAGCCGCCGCCATTGGAAATGCATTTAACCAGATGCTGGATGAGGTAGATACCTTAAACCGTGATATTTTTAATACCTGTACGAAAATGTATGAAACGGAGATCTATGCAAAGAAAACGGAACTAGCTTTTTTAAGAAGCCAGATCAACCCACATTTTTTGTACAATACCCTGGCTCTGATCTGCGGTATGTCAACCGAGGGACGGTCTGATGACATTATTAACATTTCCCAAGCTCTGGCGCAGATTCTCCGCTACAGCATTAAAGGAAATGAGTTTGTTACTTTTCGGGAAGAGCTTGAGATAGTCAAATCATATCTGATGATACAGTCTACCCGTTTTGAGGGACGTTTTACTATTGCGTACAGTATTTCGGAAGAAATTATGGATGCCTGTATTCCCAAGATGATCTTACAGCCTCTGGTGGAAAACTCCATTGTCCACGGACTGGAAAAACTGCTGGAACCGGGGCATTTGCAGATAGGGGGCATACATGACGCTTCCAATGACACCCTTGTTATCTGGGTATACGATACCGGGGAGGGCATTTCCAGTGAACGGCTGTGCCAGATCCGGGACAATTTGAACCACCCGAAGACGATTCCCACTTCTATGGAAGAATCCCTTTCCATGGCTGCCTCGGGGGAGGATTCGGACAGCCTTGGGCTTTTAAATGTGAACAGCCGCATCCGGCTGTATTATGGCGAACCCTACCATTTAATTATTGAGTCAAAAGAACATATCGAAACAAATATTCAGATTCGGATTCCATTTCAGCAGCAAAGAAAGGAGGAGTAACCATCATGTACAGAGCAGTCATTATTGATGATGAAAAATGGGTGATCAAAAGTCTGCGGGCGCTACTGATTAACCAGGATTACTTTGAAATTATCGGGGAAGCGTATAACGGCGTAACGGGGCTTTCGTTAATTCTGGACCAGCGGCCTGACCTGGCATTTGTAGACATAAAAATGCCGGGCCTTGGCGGTCTGGAACTGCTGCAGGCAGCAAACCTGGAAAAGGTGGATACTGTTTTTACCATCATAAGCGGACACGCAGAGTTTGCCTATGTACAAAAAGCAATGACTCAAAATGCAATCGGCTATTGCCTGAAGCCGTTTTCCCCTACGGAAATTCAGGACAGCATTCTGCGCGCATATGAGAAAGTAGAGTTTCTCCATTCTATGGAAAAGAAAAAGAAAGAACAGAAAGAAGAGAATCTCAATCAATTTCCGGTGAAAAACCGGATTGTCAGATGTATGCTGTCCTATATTCACCAGCACTACAGCGAGTGTATTTCCATCCAGCAGATTGCGGAGCAGTGCAGCGTCAACCCCAATTATGCCAGCCAGTTATTTAACCAGGAAATGAACAAGACCTTTAGCTGTTATCTCACCGAACTTCGCATAGAACATGCGGTGAAATTACTTCAGGATACGGATCTGCCGGTTTCCGAGATTGCATTAACAACTGGTTACCGGGATTACTTTTACTTTGCAAAAGTTTTTAAAAAGACCATGGGAATCACGCCAACTGCCTACCGGAACAGGGAGGATTGAGGTATGAAAATAAAAATTGTGATGTTAGCTGTACTGGCGGTTCTCCTATGCCTGCTCTGGGGATGTCGGGAAGACGGACCGGCAGAAACTGAAAAGAGGCTGCCGGAGTCCCTTAAGAATGCCGATTTAAGCCAGCACCTGGAGATCAGCATCGGATTCTGGAATATTCAGGCTATGGAAAACAGCAAGGAAAAAGACGGGGTCTGGCGTTATCTGGAAGATCTGTTTAATATGACGATTCAGCCTGTTAACCTGAACTGGTCCGATTATAATGAGCGCTATCTGGTTATGGGGGTGTCGGATTCCCTCCCCGATATCTTTGCCGCAACTACAATAACGGGTACCTCTGAAAATAACGCGCTTTCCCTGACCGATATGATCTCACGCAAAATGCTCACACCTCTGCCCGATGACCTCTCCGGCTATCCCGAGGTAAAAAAGACGGTTGACTCCCTGCAGCATTTTTTAGAGCAGAAAGACGGTAAAATATACACATTTCCCAGGACTTCATTTGGGGATATGGATTTATCATCCTCCGATGCAGGACTGCTGGTGCGCAAAGACTGGTTGAATAATCTGGGCTTAAAAGCTCCCGAAAGTCTGGATGAGTTTATTGATATGACGGTTGCCTTTGCAACGCAGGATCCGGATGGAAATGGTGCGGATGATACCCTGGGATATAACGTTGGGAATCGCACCGCGCTTGGAAAGTGGCTGATTCTGGGGATTGCACCGGAATGTAATGTATACACCTGGGTAAAAAAAGACGGAAAGTTTCTTCCCTCTTACCTTCTGCCGGAATTCGAAGATGTAGTACAAGCCTATCGGAAATTGTATGTAAGCGGGGGCCTTGACCCGGAGTTTTATTTGAAGAAGACTGTAGATTCTGTCTACGATTTTGCCAGAGGGAAGCTTGGTGCGCTGGAATATAAGACTTCTCCGGCCGCCCTTTCCGAAATCAAGGCTTACTGGAACCACTATCACGATGAAACGGAACCCTTTGAAGATGCGGTGAGCATTTTAAATATTTTCCCATGTGCAGACGGGAAGCGGTACAGTAACAGCAGCTCTCCTTTCTGGTCGGAATCTTTGTTTTCTTCTCATGTTGATGAGGAGAAGATGGAACGAATCTTATATCTGTATGAATACCTGCTGTCCGAGGAGGGCTGGTATCTCACCCGGTTTGGCATAGAAGGGGAGGATTATAACTTAAAGAACAGGGAATACACCTGTCTTCTGGATACTTCCAGTGAAAATGTATCCGAGCTGCTGCTCAAAAAATACCCCTCTTTAAACTTATTTACCAGTCTGGCATCCTGGGGCGGGTCCGATGATGATTTTGTATCCAGTGAGCAGAATAACAAACGGTATGGCAGAAAGATTATGGAGATGTCCAACGGCACACTGCACTGGAATCAGGAAAATACTACCATGGTGGAACGGCCATATGACTTTTTACAAATGTCCAAAGAAGAGTCTGATATATTTTCTACATCAACTATGATTGATGAATTCACCAAAGTCATTATTGGGGAAGCGGATCCTGTGGATATGTGGCATGAGGTTATCAGACGCTGGGAAAATGACGGCATACAAACCTACATTGATGATTTAAATAAACAGGCAGAAATGCTGAATATAAAGTAAAGGAGATTATGATGACAGGAGTAATATTAACATCTGCCCCGGATGACTGGGCAATTATACAAAAGACCGGGGATTCTGGTACCATTACACTAAAAGGACATTATTCTGTACCGGAAGCCGCCCTGAACGTGGGCGTGAAATACGCCGTTCCGGTAGTGCGCATTATGCAGGAGGAGAATAATTATCCGGTAATTCCATGGACACCTGCGGACTTTTTATTGGAAGACGAAGAACGCTTTACCGGCACTTTTGAAATAACCCTTTCTCTGCCAAAGGGCGGATTATACCGGATTGAAACCGGAGTGGATTCCGCCAGCACCGATGGGACCTATACCTGGATGTTCCGCGGTGACGTGAGATTCCACATCGGTGTTGGAAATCTGTTTCTCGTAGCGGGGCAGTCAAATGCCGCAGGGTTTGGTCAGGATTGGGGCGGTGACCCACCGGCTTTAGGAGTTCATGTACTGCGCAACAATAACCGCTGGGCTCTGGCCGCCCACCCTTTAAACGAATCTACCGATGCTGATGATGATAATGCAAACACAGAACTTCGGGTGTCGGGAACTTCACCATGGATCGCATTTGGCAGGCACTTTCAGCAGATTTCGGGCTGCCCGGTGGGATTGATTGTCTGTGCAAAGGGCGGCTCTCCCATTGACCTGTGGGACAAAAACGGAACCGGGTCACTCTATTGGAATATGATGCGGAAAGTCAAAGATCTTACCCCGGACAGCGGAACTGCAGCCCCAGCCGGCATTTTATGGTACCAGGGATGTGCGGATACCCTCTCCGGAAATTTTGAAGTCTATGAGGAGAAATATCATACGCTTATCTCCAATGTAAGAGCCGATCTCGGGTATGAAATACCGTTTTTTACTTTTCAGCTGAACCGGGAAATAGACTCCCCTTATGAGGAAGGTTGGGCTGTAATCCGGGAAATCCAGCGCAGGACTGCACTTTCCATGCCAAATGTATATGTACTCCCGACATTAAACTGCTCTCTGTCCGATAACGTACACAATTCTTCTGTTTCCAATACACTTTTAGGCGAACGGATGGCAAAACTGTGCGGTCATGTGCTTTGCAGTGCTCCGGCTTTTCTGGCACCGGATATCCACAGTGCGGAACTGATTCAGGTGGACCAGATACTGCTGCGATTCTCCGGTGTGGTAAAAAACTTATTTCTTTACAGCCAAAATCCTGCTGAGTGCGGCTTTTATATAGAAGACAGCCTGGGGGAAGTTCCACCTTACAGCATAATTCTGGCACCTGGCATTCCCAATGGACTGCTGCTTACCCTGGACCGGGAAATCCGTGGGAAGGCTTTTGTTTCCTTCTGCCATAAACCCGTTCCAAGTTTTATTCCGCCCGTAGATGGAGTTACGTATCTTCCTGTGCTTTCTTTTTATCAATTTTCTGTGGAAACACACGGAATTGTATAAAACCAGTTTTGTATAAAGGGCGATTTATTGAATGTGAGGTGTGTATGCCGCGAGTCTTACATACAGTGATTTTTATTTACGGCGATCTTATATTCAGTGTCAATTTTAACGGCAAATATTAAGTATAATGAAAATTGGAGGTATCAATATGTCATCAGAATTAAATTGGAAACCCTATGAACGCCAGGCACCAAAGTGGTTTCGGGATGCAAAATTCGGACTTTTTTTCCATTGGGGACCCTATAGTGTTCCGGCTTTTGAGAATGAATGGTATTCCAGGAATATGTACGGAAAAGGTCTCTCCCAGAATGTCCATCATGAAAAAACCTATGGCTCTCTTCACGACTTTGGATATAAGGATTTTTACCCGATGTTTACCGGGGAAAAGTTTGATCCGGAAGAATGGGCAGATCTGGTTGTGGCTTCGGGAGCAAAATATGCGGGACCCGTTACGGAACACGCTGATAATTTTTCCATGTGGAACAGTCAGGTCAATCCGGTAAACGCTGTTCATTACGGACCGAAACGAGATATCACCGGAGAGTGTGTCAATGCTTTCCGTAAAAGAGGCATCAAAATACTGAGCACCTTTCACCATCAGTGGCTTTGGGGATGGTTTATGTCTTCCGATGCAGAAGCGGATGTCTATAACCCCGACAATGAGCAGTATTACTGGGATGCTCTGCCACTGGAGACAAACCGGTATCACCCTTACCGCATGCCGGATGGGAAGTTTAATCAAATGTGGCTGGATAAGGTAAACGAAGTCGTAGATCTCTATCAGCCTGACCTGATCTATTTTGACAGCCGCTCTTTTATTATCGATGAAGCATACCGCTATAAGATGGTGAGCCATTACTATGATACTTGCAGCAGCAAAGATATTGCCATATCTTATAAGCAGGAAGATTTCCCGGCTGATATTGGAATCTATGATATTGAATGCGGGCGTTTTTCCCAGGCGAAAAACTTTCCATGGCAGACAGATGACCGGCTGGAAGATAACATAACCTGGTGCATGGTGCAAAACCCTAAGTATAAATCTTCCTGCAGCATCATCCATCAGCTTTGTGACATCACGGCAAAAAACGGAAACTTATTATTAAATGTAGGACCAAATGCAGATGGATCCTTTCATCCTGATGCAGTGAGCATACTCCATGAAATTGGTGACTGGCTGAAAGTTAACGGAGAGGCTATCTATTATACCCGCCCCTGGCTGACAGCGGCAGAAGGTCCCACCACTGTAGCGGACGAAAATTATGACATTGATAAAATCAATCACCAGGTGGAAGATGGGCTTGCATCTGATATCAGAAATCACACCTTTACCTCCGAAGACTTTCGCTTTACCCAGAATGATTCCGCAGTTTATGCCATTACCTTTGGATGGCCGGAAAACCGGAAACTCTATATTAAGGCACTGAAAAAATGCAGTTCAAGAGCAGTGTCAAAGGTGCAACTGCTGGGAACGGATTTCGGACTTGACTTTATTCAAACAAAGAATTTTTTGGAAGTAACCCTTCCGGATCAGCCACCCTGTAATTTTGCATATGCCTTAAAGATTTTATTTTAACATGGAAAACGTACCATGAAATTAATTCCTGTACACTTGTATTGATTCCTGCACCCTGATAATAATTCCTGTATCAACATCTTTCTTAATTCCCGATTATTGTACTTCATTCTAAAATGTCATATAATAAAATTTAGCAATATAAAATAAAAATAGAACAGGAGTGAGTATCATGTTATATGACCAGTACAAGAAACGAGAAACGTTTAAGGATTCCTTTGATACACCGCTTTTCGGAACCTTAGAGGCAGATTCCCCCATACCGAAAAATGTAATAGGCGATCATCCTCTCGAACCGGCACTTGCTTATCAGTTGATTAAAGATGAACTGATGAACGAAGGCAACGCAAGATTGAATCTGGCTACGTTCTGCCAGACTTACATGGAAGAAGAAGCCGTTAAACTTATGTCCGAAACCCTTGAGAAGAATGCCATTGACAAGACGGAGTACCCGCAGACTGCAGAAATCGAACACCGCTGCATTAATATGATCTCTCATCTGTGGAACTCTCCTGATGAAGCCGATTCCATCGGCACCTCCACCGTAGGTTCCTCTGAGGCATGTATGCTGGCAGGTATGGCAATGAAATTCCGCTGGCGAAAAAGAGCCGCTGAATTTGGACTTGATCTCTCTAAAAAACCGAATCTTGTGATTTCCTCCGGTTATCAGGTATGCTGGGAGAAATTCTGTGTATACTGGGATATTGAGCTGCGGGAGGTACCAATGAACGCCGGCTGTATGTGCATAGATCCGGATACGGTACTTCAATATGTGGATGAATATACCATTGGCATAGTCGGTATCCTGGGCATTACTTATACCGGAAAATTTGACGATATGCAGGCAATCGACGGGAAACTGGAAGCTTATAATGCCTCAACCAGACATAAAGTCTATATTCATGTAGACGCTGCATCCGGTGGTCTTTTTGTACCTTTTGTAAATCCGGGTCTGCCCTGGGATTTTCGTTTAAAAAACGTTATCTCCATCAACTGTTCCGGCCACAAATATGGACTGGTATATCCCGGAATCGGATGGGTTCTCTGGAAACGCAAAGAGTATCTCCCGGAGGAGTTAATTTTTGAAGTAGATTACCTGGGGGGCAAGATGCCCACAATCGCCCTAAACTTTTCCAGGTCCGCCAGCCAGATTATTGGACAATACTACAATTTTATCCGTCTGGGAAAGGAGGGGTACCGGAGAATCCAGCAAAAGACTCAAGACGTGGCGCACTACCTGGCTGATAAATTAAGAGAAACCGGCATCTTCCATATCTACCATGACGGTAGTGACCTTCCGGTTGTCTGCTATACTCTGAAAGAGGATGAAAACCGTGAGTGGACACTTTATGACTTATCCGACCGCCTGCTCATGCGAGGATGGCAGGTTCCCACCTATCCTCTGCCTAAGAATCTGGAGAACGTTATTATCCAGCGGATTGTGTGCCGTGCTGATTTAAACTATGATATGGCAGAACTGCTGATTCGCGATCTGAAAGAAGGCATACAGGAATTAGACAAAGCTGCTGTCCTTGTTCATGGCAAAAAAACAGAACCGAAAGTCTATGGATTTACCCATTAAACCAATCAGAGCGGCTGCATATAATATTTGCAGCCGCCCTTTTCACATTTACGGCAGCTTCTTCCCTGCCGCCATATACAATTCATACCATTCTTCTCTTGTAAGTGTAAGATCCGATGCTTTGCAGATATCCGCCACTCTCTGTTTATTCGTACTTCCCACAATCGCCTGTATTTTGGCTGGATGGCGCAGAATCCAGGCAATTGCTATCGCATTATTTGTCACCTGGTATTTTTCTGCCATCCGGTCAATCTTCTCATTCAAAAGGGGAAATTTTTCATTGTTTAAGAAAACGCCTTCAAACATTCCATATTGAAACGGCGACCATGCCTGAATGGTGATGTCTTTTAATCTGCAGTATTCCAGTACACCACCGTCACGGTTTGTTCCTGCATCGTTATGGATATTTACATTAATCCCTGCATCTACGATTCCGCAGTGCGCAATGCTAAACTGCAGCTGGTTGATCAGTATTTTTTGATTGCAGTATTTATTCAATAGTTCCATTTGATATGGGTTTTCATTACTTACCCCAAAATAGCGGACCTTTCCTGACTTCTCCAGCTCCTCAAATGCCCCGGCAACTTCCTCCGGCTCCATTAAGGTATCCGGACGGTGAAGCAGCAGAATATCGATATAATCGGTTTTCAGCCTCTTCAGGCTGCCTTCCACCGAACTGATTATATGTTCTTTGGAGAAATCAAAGCAGCACCCCGGACGAATTGCACATTTTGTCTGAATCAGCATTTTGTTCCGCAGCCCAGGCTCTGTCACATCACCAAATATTTCCTCGGCTTCTCCTCCTGCATATATATCTGCATGGTCGAAAAAATTAATGCCCTGATCCATTGCAGTGTCAATCAATTCCCGGACAGCCTCCCTGGTCTTCAATTCTTTGATTCTCATACATCCAAGTCCGATTTCCGGTACCTGGATTTTCCCATTTCCGATGCTGATACTTTTCATATTAATACCTATGTGTATTACAGCTTTGCCTGCAATACCGCCACTTTGAAACTGGTTGAAAGAATCATGCCGTGGCTTCCTTTCTATTATTTTCTTTCAACTTATACTTTACTTTTTATATATTTTTATGTTTTATATTGATGTTGAACTGCCATAAGACTGATGTATATATATTGCAATTGCTTTTTAGATAACAATCTAATACACTTATATCTATTAAACTATTAGTTAAAAATACACTTGTAATATGCTTCAAAATATGTTAGTTTAAGAGCAACCACTCACAAGGTGGGTTGACCTTATTTAGAGTAAGAAAAACCACCCATCATCTTGGTCAAAAGTTTCAGGGTGGTTTTTCTATGCCCATTAGTGACAGATCATATAAATGAACGTCAGTAATCCTATTATCATTATATTGATAATTGCTGCATCACCCATAGTGAACGGTAACTTTTAATTTCACTACTAATTATATTTATCCTAATTACTATTGTAATACCAATCATTATATGATATATTAAAAATATAAAGAGCAACCGCCCACAAGGTGGGTTGACCTTATTGAATTGGATAGAAAAACCACCCATCATCTTGGTCAAAAGTTTCAGGGTGGTTTTTCTATGCCCATTAGTGACAGATCATATAAATGAACGTCAGTAATCCTATCAAAAACATTCCAAAAGACATCAAATCCTTAAAATCGAAATGTTTCATAGACATCACCTCCATTCTATGTAAAATGAAGGTCAACATCACCCCGTAACACGGTTGCTCTTATAAAAAAGTATATCACACTGACCACATATTGACAATATCTAGATAAACTATTTCTTATAATTTTTATACCGTAAAACATACGCATCATATTGTATGTAATACAAAAAAGTCAACATCATTCCTCATTATTCTATCATCAAAAATTCTTCCGATACTCACTTGGCGTCATATGCGTGAACCGCTCAAAACATCTGCTGTATGTCAGCGTACTTTTAAATCCCACAGACTTTGCGATTGCATTTATGGAGAGTTTCGAATAGGTCAGCAGTTCTTTTGATTTATTCACCCGGTACTCGTTTACGTACTGATGTATGGTCATTCCCATATGATCTTTAAACAGCTTGCAAAAGTAATATTTTGAGAAGCTTACCTCGTTGCAGATCGTATCTACATCCAGATCATTTTTATAGTTATTTGCTATGTACTTCAGTGAGAGGTTGACTACGGTCTCCTGCACTGGAGTTATTTTTTTAGTTTCTAAAATGCTGTTGGATATCTTATATAATTCAAAAAATATGTTATGTATAATTAAGCTTGCCTGCATATCGTCTAAAACTTCTTTTTTAAAGGTTATCTGTTGCATTTCTAAAAACAGATCCAGGATACTGCTCAGTCTGTCGGTGGGAATAATACTGGACTTATTTCTTACCAGATTGTAATATAGTTTTGCATGTGTACCCCGGATTATCATATAGAAATATTCCCAGTTGTTACTTGCACGGGTGAATGTCAGCGGCGTATTGCAGGAAGAGATTACTACATTATCCTGGTAAATGTACTGGGTACTTTGGTTTTTGGTAAATCGGACAACTCCGGAAACGGAGTATAGTAAAATATAATCATAATAGTTATTTGCATTTCCAAGAACAAATTTTTTTTCATTGCAGAAACCACATTCTTTTACATAGAATGGTAGGCTTTCCGTCTGGTGGGAAATTTGATTTGTTCTTTTTGAGTATTGTTCCGGTAAATTTCTTTTAGGTAATATCACAATGAAGTCCCTCCATATAAAAACTGTATTGTTAACTTTTTTTGTCATGTCTTAACATTCATTTAAAAACTATATAATAAATCCACCCATTTTTCTAAAATAATAGTAAGATAGCCCAAAATAGCAATTTTTGATATCAGAAAAACAATTTTTGATATTGAAAAAGAGAAAAAACGGGGTAGTATATGCTTATCACAACACACAGTACCACAAAAATTTAATAAGGGAAAGGGGAATAATGATGAATGATTTTATCTTAGAGTTGAAAGACGTTGTAAAAACCTTCGGCGGAGTAACGGCATTAAATGGTGTTCACTTTCAACTTAAGAGAGGTGAGATACATGCTCTTATGGGCGAGAATGGAGCCGGCAAATCTACATTTATTAAAGTTATAACAGGCGTACATCAACCGGACAGCGGCATTATGTTACTGGAGGGTGAGAAAATTACCTTAAGATCCACAGCGGATTCAGCCAAACTTGGGATCGCTGCTATTTACCAGCATGTCACTGCTTTCCTGATTTATCGGTTACAGAAAATATTTTTATGGGTCAGGAGATTAAAAATAAAGTCGGTCTGTATAACTGGAAGCTGATGACCCAGCGGGCAAAAGAACTGATACAGCCCCTCAGCAATGAAATTGATGTAAGTAAACCCATGGGCGCTCTCAGTGTAGCCAGACAGCAGCTGGTAGAAATAGCAAAAGCACTGTCCAGAGATGCACGCATACTGATTATGGATGAACCCACTGCATCGTTAACCAGAACAGAGTGTGAACAATTGTACCAGATTGCAGAACGCCTGAGAGATGAAGGTGTCTCAATTATCTTTATTACACATAAGTTTGAAGATATGTACCGGCTTGCAAGCAGGGTTACGGTCTTCCGGGACTCCAGGTACATAGGCAGCTGGGATGTGGACAAGATCTCCAACCAGAAACTGATCGCTGAAATGGTCGGAAGGGAATTAAGCCAGATGTATCCTACAAAAACTTCAAAAATTGGAGATGTAGTTCTGGAAATAGAAGATATCTCAAAAGAGGGTTACTTCAAAAACGTATCTTTTCAGGTGAAAAAAGGAGAGATACTGGCACTGACAGGCCTTGTTGGTGCAGGACGCACCGAAGTCTGCCAGAACATTTTCGGAATTATGAAACCGGACTCCGGTACCATAAAACTGGAGGGAAAAGAGGTAAAAATCAAAACTCCCATTGATGCTTTGCAGTATGGAATCGGGCTTCTTCCGGAAGACCGGCAGATACAGGGACTGGTCAACGAACTTCCCATTTACCAAAATGTATCCTCAGCCGTCATAAGCAGATTTACAAAGGGACTTTTCCTTCAGGAAGACGAAGAAATGAAAAATGCCATTGCACTCTGCCAGAAAATACAGCTGAAAGCAAAAGACATCAGTGCACCTCCCTCATCTCTATCCGGCGGTAACCAGCAAAAAGTAGTTTTTGCAAAGTTACTGAGCTGTGATTTAAAGGTTTTAATCCTGGATGAACCTACCAAAGGAATTGATGTTGGCGCCAAGTATTCTATTTATGAAATTATGAACGAGCTGGCATCAAATGGATACGCCATCATTATGGTTTCTTCGGAAATGCCGGAAGTACTGGGCATGGCTGACCGAATCGTTGTCATGAAATCGGGACGTGTCACCGGGCAATTTGAGTCCGGCAAAACCACTCAGGAAATGATTTTAGAAGCTTCTTTAAAACACAAAGACGGAAAGGAGGAGTAAGAAATGAGGTCAGATAGAAATAGATTTTCAGAAAAAATTACAGGCAACCGGAACTTTGGGCTTTTAGTTGGCTTTGCAGTTCTTTTAATCGTAGCTGCATTTATCACGCCTTCCATGTACTCCTTAACTTCAATCATGAATATGCTTCGCAACAATGCCGTATATGCGCTGCTTGCAGTAGGCATGATGATGGTCATTATCACAGGAGGCATCGATTTATCTGTGGCATCTACCTTGAGCCTGGCAGGGGTAATCTGTTCCTCTCTAATGAACAGCCACCAGAATATACCGGGATTCGTGTGGGTGATACTGGGTATTGCAGTGGGTGTATTGTGCGGCGCTTTTAATGGTTTTATTGTAGGTTACCTGAAAATGGTTCCTATGATCGCCACACTTGGAACAATGTATATTTTCCGGGGTCTGGCATTTTTGTGCAGCGGAGGAAACTGGTGGTTCCCTCACCAGTTCACAGAAAATTATGTGACATTTGCATCCGGGCAGTTTCTGGGCATTTACAATATTTTATGGTTTGTACTTGTGATCTTTGTACTTGCTGGTATTTTTCTGGGCTATTCTTCTTACGGCAGACGCATTTATGCCATTGGAACAAACCGGGAATCAGCCAAAGTAGCCGGTATAAAGGAAGCACGTGTTACCTTTATGGCATTTACAATCTGCGGCGCACTTGCAGGACTTTCCGGAATGCTTTATACCGCAAATTATTCCATTTGTTATTATGGTATGGGCGAAGGTTATGAAATGCAGGCAATCGCTATTTGTATCCTTGGGGGAGTCAGCATTACCGGCGGACGGGGTAAGATAGATGGCGTAATAATAGGCTTTTTAATGATGAGCGTCATTACTTATTTTATCAGTTTACTCCCAGGACTCAGTGTGTGGCAAGATGCCATCCAGGGTGCAATCATAATTATTGCGGTAGCAATTAATTTATTTACACTGCGCTCCTCTGAAAAACGAATCTTAAAGGAAAGGGGTGCTTTGATCTAATGAACGGAGAAATGAAGACACCTGCCAGGGATCTGACAGTAAAGGAAAAATTTAAACTAACCAGGTTTTTAGTTAAATGGGAAATGATACTGGTCTATATCTTACTTGCAATCAACCTGGTGCTTATGGCAACCAGACCGGGACTCTACTTTTCCGCCGGCACCATCCAGTCTATTATACAATCCGGTATGGATCTGTCCCCCCTTGTATTGGGCATGATCTTTGTACTTATGCTCGGTGATATTGATGTATCGGTTGCAGCAACTATGATTGTTGCCTCAATGGTTACTGGTCTGAGCATGGATGCCGGTATCCCCATGATTTTATGTGTATTGTTTGGAATTGCAGCCGGAGGCGTTTGCGGTGCATTTAACGGATTTCTCATCGCTTACATAAAAATGCCTGCAGTAATTGTAACCATATCCACCTCCATGCTGTTTCGGGGAATTGTAAAAATTATACTGGATGTAAACGTTTTAAAACATTTCCCTAAATTTTATACGGACATTGCATGGCTGAATATTGCAGGAATTCCGGTTGCACTCTTATTGTTTTTACTGATGGCTTTCCTGTTTATACTGGTTCTCCACCGTTCGTCCTTTGGGCGTAAGTTATATATCATCGGAAATAATGCCACGGTAGCCACCTATTCCGGCATCAGTGTGGAACATACAAAAATGGTGGTTTTTGTATTAATGGGGATGATGGCTGGCATTGCTTCCATCTTCTTTGTAGGGCGCATGGGCGGCGGTGTAAGTTCCACTATGGGAACCGGATATGAACTGGATGCCATTGCGATCTGTGTGCTTGGCGGTGTCTCCACAAACGGCGGGAAAGGTAAAGTATACGGACCTGTAATCGGTACCCTGATCATGGCTTTTCTCATTTATACCCTGGGCTTAATGGGTGTGGATGCCAACTCCCGTAAAATATTGACCGGCTTTATCCTGATCATTGCCGTACTCATACCTAATGTAAACAAACAGCTGATTGAAAATGTGAAGCTGATGGTGCTCTATTCCAATAATAAAAATATTGAAGCGGTGAACTTAAAAGCTCAGGAAGAAGTAAAGACCATGAAAACCCTCATTGCCCAGATTAAAAAAGATGAAAAGCTCAGTGAAACAGAAAAGGCGGCAAAAATCAAAAAATATGAAGAAAAGATCGGGGCAGTTCAGACAAAGTGCAAAGAGACATCGGCATCCCTTAGATCAGAACTAAAAGAAGATTCCAAAAAAGCAAAACAGCGTTTTAACGGTTAAGGATATTCATTGTGTTATAAACAATAACAAGACAATCCGTCCTGATATTGCTTATATAAAGTCACAAAAATAAAATAAAATTGGAGGCTAACAACATGAAAAAGGTAAGAAGATTTTTAGCACTTGGACTTTGCGTATCAATGGTATTTGGTTCATTAGCAGGATGCAGTTCCACCAAACCAACAACTACCGGTTCTGAAGCGGGCGGCACAGCCGATACACAGTCAGCCAAAGGAGAAGGGAATACTTCCGGCGGCTCCTCAGATTCTCTGGAAGGCTCACACGTATTTATGTTCAAAAGCACGGGTAACTCTTTTGGTGATCTGATGTTTGAAGGTTTTGACGAATACATGAAGGGTGAGGGACAGAATGCAGTTTATAAGAGCCCGGCTGAAACAACGGTAGCCGCACAGGTTCAGCTGCTGGATGAACTGATTACACAAAAAGTTGCTTCTATTACCATCTCGACAAACGGTGATACCGGTTACGATGAAGTATTTAAAAAGGCAAAAGAAGCCGGAATTCCCATTACATCCATTGACTCAGAAGCAAATCCGGAATACCGGGTAACACATATTAATCAGGCTGAAGTCCAGGATATCGGTTCTAACCTGGTTCAGGCAGGCGTATTAATTACACTTGGCGTGGATTATCCGGAAGAAGGTGATATGAAAGCTGCGGTAACAAAAGCGCTTGGTGACTACTCTGGAGATGAAATTAAACTTGGGGTTCTCTCCGCATCGATTGATACACCGGTACAGAACAGTTGGATCGCAGCTATGGAAACGGAATTGGCAGACTCTGTATACGCCGGAAAAGTAAGCCCGGACTTAGACAAAAAATACGGAAATGATGACCTGACCGAATCCACAACCCAGGCTCAGGCATTTATCGCAGAAAATAAAGTAGACTGCATTATTTCCCCGACAACCGTAGGTATCGCAGCAGCAGGGCAATCGTTAAAATCAGCCAACAGTGAAATCAAGTTAACCGGTCTTGGTCTTCCATCCGAGATGCAGTCCTTTATGCCAACAAAAGCAGACGAAGATGCCTTTGCATATGTTTGCCCTTATATGATGCTCTGGGATGTTATTCACCTGGGCGCTGTAGCTGCAGCCTCAACCCTAGCTACCCTGGACAAATCATTTGACGGAAAAGTTGGATCATCCTTCACTATGAAAGCATTCCGCGATTATCCGGAAGAAAAATACGAAGCATACCAGAACGGTGACGGAACAGCGGTGCTTGCAGGGCAGCCTTACATCTTCTACAAAGGAAATATGGCTGAATGGATTTCTAAATTATAATTAGGAAACAGAAGGAGGCAGACCATGACAGGCGTTTGAAAATCTTAACGCCTGTCATAATCCGCCTCCTTCACTTGACCTGCACGGTCTTCATCTGCAAAGCATCTTTACTCAGCAAAACTCTTTCTTTAATCTAAGTGAAACACCGTCTGCAAATCAATAGCTACCGGGCTGTTATCCGGATTTGTCTCCATGATATCCGCCATGAAGTCCCACCATTTGCGGTTAATTGCCGTATCTGCTCCTTTTGCCCACAATTCTTCATCCTCAATTTCAATATATCCGAATAAAGTCAGGGTCTCTTTGTCCAGGAAAATAGTATAATTCTTACCGCCGTACTGGTGGATCATATCCTTCATTTCCGGCCAAAGCTGATTGTGGCGAATCTCGTACTCTTCTTCCTTTCCTTCATACAACTTCATTTTAAATCCTTTTACCATGATGTATTACCTCCTGTTTTTATTTTTGCAAGCTGCAAACCATGCATACATGAAAGCATATACATTTGACTGCTGCCGCCAAGTCTTTTACTTATTGTATCATAGAAATATAAGATTGAAACTATAATATTTAAAAGTCCCCCGCCTGTATGGGGTACAGGCAGAAGACTTTTTTATAAGGAAAATATGATATGAAAAAGTTTGTTATTGGCAGTTGTTACGTAATTTTAGTATACAGATTTCCAATCATTGATGTTGGATGGATCAAATTTGAAAGGAGGTCCAACGATGATTTCTGTTCCGCCGTCAGATGCTGCTGTGATTTCGTATTCGCCCATGTCACCAGCTGTAAATTTCTCACCAGCTGTACCTGTGATTTCACCGGAAACTAATGCCATTGATGTATAAGCTGATAAACGTCCTACATCAATTGGATTCCATAAGTACATGTAAGGGCAGGAATGGGAATCGTCATCACCGATATAATCAGCCATTTCAGATGGAAGTCCAAGTCCTGTTAATTTTACTTTGTCTGCAACGCCCTGATCCTGAATAACTTTAGCTGCTGCCATGATACCTACTGTAGTAGGAGCACAGATAACTTTAAGGTCTGGGTAGTTCTGTAATAACGCCTGTGTCTGGTCAACAGATTTCTGGTATTCGTCATCACCATAAGCAACTTCTACTAATTCCAGTTTGGAATATTTCTCATCTTCCATAACTTTCTTCATAGACTCAATCCAGGAGTTCTGGTTGGTAGCCTGGCTTGTTGCGGAAAGGATAGCCCACTGTCCTTCTCCACCGGAGATATCAAGTACAGCATCCATTAATGTCTGTCCGATCTGGTCAACACCAGCCTGGTTAACAAATGTTTTACGGCTGTCAGGATTTACATTAGCATCTAAGGAAGATACCTGGATGCCTTTATCCATAGCTGCTTTTAATGCAGGCTGAAGAGCATCAAAGTCATTTCCTGCAATTGAGATAGACTGAACGCCCTGAGCAACTAATTCGTTGATCATTGTGATCTGAGCTTCTGCTGTAGCGCTTTCCGGATGTTTTACTACGCATTTTCCGCCAGCTGCATCAATTATTTCCTGGAAACCGGTAGCTTCTTTTTCATTGTAAGGATTTCCTGCTGCTTTTGTAACGATTGCATAAGTATTTCCGCTTACATCAGCACCGCCGTCTGCTTTTGCTGCTTCTGTTTCGTCACCTGCAGCTTCTGTCGTAGCTGCTTCGGATTTTGCTGCTTCAGTAGTGTCGCCGCCTGCTTCTGTTGCTGCTTCTGTTTTAGCTGCCTCTGTTTTAGCTTCTGTTGTCTTTGTTTCGCTGCTTCCGCAGCCTGCCATCATTGTAGCAACCATGGACATACATAATAATGCACTAATTACTTTTTTCTTCATTGATTGATTCCTCCCTTGGAATAAATAGTTTTATACATAACACCTTAGTGTAAGTATCTGATTAGTGATTTTCTAATTAAAATTTTTAGTTTGCAGCTTCTTTTTTCTTTAATAATTTTCCGATATTAACGTTTGGTATCATTACGGCTACTACCAGTAATGCACCGATAATTACCAACATAACCTGTGACGGAACGTTGATTAGTCCCAATCCATATCTTAAGAAACCAATGATAAAGATCGCAATGACTGTTCCCGGGAAATTACCTTTACCGCCTGCGGTAGAGATTCCCCCTAATACTACCATGGAAATTGCTTCCAGTTCATATCCTGCAGCAATATTGGAACGGGTACTTCCCATCCTGGCTGCCAGGAACACTGCAGTTACTGCTGAAAATGTACCTGCGATGGTATAAACGATCAAACGAAGCTTCTGTACATGGATTCCTGCATACTCAGCTGCCAGACGGTTACTTCCGATTGCATAAATTCTTCTTCCGAAAGTGGTTTTATGTAATACCAGTCCAAATACAACTGCACAGATTACAAATACGATAAACATATATGGTACGGGACCTATGGATCCCCAGTATAAATTACTGAACCATTCTACGCTTGTAAGCCCGCCTGCTGCCTGGTCGCCCAGGAGAATTTCTGCAATACCTCTAAATAAAATCTGTGTACCTAAAGTTACGATCATAGGTGCCAGTTCGGTAAACTTTGTAAGGATTAATCCATTTAAAAACCCGCATGCTGTTCCGACTAAGAGACAGATAATGATTGCAAGGCCCATCGGAACTCCTGCGTTATATGCCAGTGACATTAAAACCGCTGATAATGCTACGATCGAACCGACTGAGATGTCGATTTCACCCAGTACCAGGATATAAGCCATTGGTAAAGCAATAAATGCTTTTTCCAGGAAAGATGAGGTGGCTGTAAATAATCCTGATACGCTTAAATAGTTGGGTGAAATGAAGGAGTTCATAACATTAACGGCAATAAACAAAATGATTAAAAATGTTTCCCATTTCAGAAGGGTCTGTTTCCATGATGATTTCTTTTCTGCTGATATTGTTCTTCCAGATTTTGTTGCCATGATTACATCTCCCTTCCTTTCAGATTATTCTTATCCATAACTCTTTGAGCCATAACATTCAGGATAACCGCAACTAGTATAATAACACCTTTTATTGCACTCTGCCAGAATTGGGACACTCCAATTAATGGAAGTGCTTTTCCGATAATTGCGATGGTAAGTGAACCTAAAAATACTCCGACCACGCTTCCGCGGCCTCCGGTTAAACTTACACCTCCAATTACACAGGCTGCGATAACATCCATTTCAATACCGGTAGCCATATCACCCTGAGCCGATGCATATACTGATACCCACATTGCACCTGCCAGACCACAAATACCTCCCATCAGGGAATAAACTAATAACTTAATGTTGTCGATTTTGATACCGGAGATCTCTGCTGCTTCCGGATTACTTCCGATTGCATAGATTTTTCTTCCTGTTCTGGTCCATTTCATAACGATGAAGAAAATAATGTAACAGATAATCATAATGGTAACCAGATTATTTACTAATCCAAATGTAAGATAACTGCTCTGTGCAAATGCCTTGAACTTTTCCGGTACCTGGTAAGCAGCTACCCATTGGCTGTTTGCAATCAGATATGTTAAACCTCTGTAAATATTCATAAAACCAAGTGTTGCTATAATCGGTAAGACTTTTCCTTTTGAGATCACCAGACCAATTACAAGCCCGCATACCAGTCCGATCAGAACTGACATTACAAATCCCAGTAAAGTATTTGAAAATACTCCGTCTCTCATCATAAGAGCGCTTCCCATACCGGATAGTGCTATAGTGGATCCGATGGAGATATCAATTCCTCCGATCAGCAGCACGCACATCATACCCAGTGCAAGAATCATTGTTACGGAATAGTTCTTTAACATTTCTACAATAACCGTACCCGTCAGGAAAGAGCTGTTTCGAAATTGTATAAAGATACAAAGTACGATAACTACCAGGAGCAAACTCATTTCACGAGAGCTGGTTAATTTTTTTAGACTGAATTTCTTTTCCATTTTTCTGTTTGTCTCTCCTTTCTAGTTTGCATCGGCAGAAGATTTTGCCATCGCATATTTTAAGATGCCCTCCTGGGTTGCTTCGGTGCGATTTAATTCTCCGGTTACTTTACCCTGACACATAACTACGATTCTATCACTCATACCCAGGATCTCCGGCATTTCTGAAGAAATCATAATAATTGCATAACCTTTCTTCGCCAGATCACCCATGATCTCATATATCGCTGCTTTCGCACCAACGTCTACACCTTTTGTCGGCTCATCCAGAATGATGAGTTTAAGATCTGAGGACAACAGCTTTGCCACAACAACCTTCTGCTGATTTCCTCCGGACAGTGAACTTGCTTTATCAAAAACAGTAACTGCTTTTGTATCCACTTCTTCCGCAAGCTTTTTCGCTGCTTCTCTTTCTACCTTATCATCGGTAATTCCATTTTTGGAATACTTGCTCAGCTCGGCAAGGGTGATGTTTCTTCCGATACCCCAGTCTAAAATCAATCCCTGGTGCTGTCTGTCTTCCGGAAGAAGACCGATCCCTAACTGCATGGCATCTGAAGGCTGTTTGATATGTACTTCTTTTCCTTCCAGATAAACCTTACCGGAATCAAACTTTTCAACTCCGAAGATGGTCTGTACCACCTCGGTACGTCCCGCTCCTACCAGTCCGGTAAGTCCAAGGATTTCCCCTTTTCTAACACTGAAGGACACATTTTTGAAATATCCCTGACGGCTTAATTTTTCTACCCGCAGGACTTCCTGCCCAAGCTTCACATCCGGCTTCGGGAACAGGTCATTGATTTCACGTCCAACCATGGCTTTAATCAGATCCGCATTGGTAATTCCATCCACATCATATGTCCCGATGTACTGGGAATCACGGAATACCGTAACCTTTGATGCCAGACGGTACATATCTTCAAATCTGTGGGAGATGAAGATTATGGAGGCTCCTTCGTCTCTGAGCTTTTCTGCTATCTTGTAAAGTTCTTCGGATTCTCTTTTTGTAAGCGCTGCTGTGGGCTCATCCATAATAATGATTCTGGCTTTCATTGACAGAGCTTTGGCAATCTCTACCATCTGCTGCTGCGCAACACTTAAGGATCCCATTTCAGCAGTTGCATCAAAATCTGCATTTAATTCCTTCAGAAGCTTATTCGCCTCTTCATTCATTTTCTTCCATTGGATCATGCCGTGTTTTACATCCTCATGACCCATGAAAATATTTTCGGTAACCGTCAGATGCGGATAAGAAGTAACATGCTGGTAAATTGCTGCGATTCCTACCTTCTGTGCATCCTTTGGACCTTTAAAATTTACAGGCTTGCCATCCAGGAACATTTCGCCCTCTTCTGCTTTATGTACACCTGTAATTACTTTTATAAACGTGGATTTTCCGGCGCCATTTTCACCCATCAGTGCATGTATCTCGCCCTTTTTCAATTGAAAGTGTACCTTGTCAAGAGCTTTTACACCTGGAAATATCTTTGTAATACCTTTTAATTCAAGAACATACTCAGACACCTTTTATTCTCCTCCCTTATCTTTTTCATTTATCTTTTTTATTATCTTTGATCTATTAATATCCTATCATCTGGTAAATTTATTTTATACAGGAAAATAATTAGATTCAGGGTAAAATATTTTTGAATTTTGAATAAATTATGAACAACTTGGTTCTAGTTAAGTATAAAAGGTTTAATTTTCCAGCATCCCCGGGTTTCTAATTTGTTAACAGAAAATCTATGATATGAAGGATACAAGCCAACATTTATCTGCTATAATGGTCACAGAAAATACCATTGCCCAAAAATCTTATAGGAGGTTTCTCATACATGAAAATATTAATTGCAGATGACGATTTAAAGTCACGCCAGGAAATTACCTGCATCATCCAAAAAGAATACCCGGGGCTTCACAAAATTTTTGAAGCTAAAAATATAAAAGAATTGGTAACGGTTTCAAGAGATGCACACCCCGACCTTATCTTTCTGGATATAAAAATGCCTTTAATGGACAGAATTGAAGGATTTGAAGAAACAAAGAGATATTGCCCCGATGCAAATATCGTTATATTAAGCGGATATTCCGACTTTCATTATGCCCAGAAGGCTATCCAGCTGGGAGCAAAGGACTATCTTGTGAAACCAATTACATTAGAAGACATTAACCGCAGCCTGGTTCAGGCAGATAAGAAGCTGGATAAGTTAAAATGGGTCCGCTACAACAATTTTCCCCACCTGCTGATTCAGGATTATAACTGCTTTCAGTCCTATGGAGATATTCCGGAAGACTATGCATCCGAATACCATGGGTATGTGCTGTATGCGGACTGCACTGATTTTCATGACCAGTATTCCAGGTATCAGCAGCTCCAGACCCGGATACAGGATTACTTTTCAGATCATGCATCCACGCCTGTATGCAACGGCTTTTTGTATCTGGATGACGGCGCACTTTTAGTCTTATTAAAGGAAGATCCCATGCGCCGGGAGACCCTGACCTTTCTCCAGAAGCTGGCACGAGAGAGCAGTTCCCCGCTGAGTATCATCTGCTTTTGCTGCGAAACCTTGCGGGAATCCTTTAAAACTGCGGATAAAATTGCAGACCTGGCTACCTTTAGGGGCTTGTGCCAGTATGGCAATCTGATTCCTTATCATGATCTGGAAGAGACTGCGGATAAAGATGCTTTTGGCAAATTCAACCACCTGCTGAATCTGATTATTTTAGGTATTCTGGAAAAGGAAGAAGCACTGCTCTATCAGGCAGTAAATCCCACTTTCCCCGTTTCCGTATTAGAACAAGCCTTTGCCGCATGTGAAAAGTACAATCTTTCCCGGTATCTGAAATCGGTAACCGGCGTTACCCTGCAGACAGAATCATTTTCTGTATTTTTAAGATCCATACAGGAAGAGGCACAGAATATAAAGAACGCTGCATTTGATTCGGGTGAATCTGGGCTGGTGGAAAAACTAAAAGCGTATATCCGTGAAAACTATACTCATGAAATAGAAGTGCAGAACCTTGCCGAGCTGTTTGGGCATACTCCAGATTACCTGTTTCTGCTGTTCCGGGAGAAGACGGGAACCCGTTTTACAGACTATTTAGAAGAAATACGAATTACGAATGCAAAAAGGAAAATTAAAGAACAACCTCAGCTTTCTACTAAGGAAATCGCCTCTTTGACCGGATTTTCAAGCAGCCAGCAGCTTTCCAGAATATTTACAAAATGCACAAATATGTCTCCTTCTGAATACCAAAGATACATAAATAACGAGAATTTATGAATAAATGGTAATTTCTATTGTAATCTTTTTTTATTTTGTTAAAATGTAACTGTAACTATCACAATCAGGGAGATTACAATAGATGAAATTACTAATAGTAGATGACGAACAATTAACAAGAGAGGGATTAATGTCTTCTGTAAACTGGAGATCCCTGGGTATATTTGACATTTTTCTGGCTGATGATGGAATCAATGGTCTTGAAACTGCAAAAAGAGAAAAACCGGAAATTGTACTGAGTGATGTAAGAATGCCCAGGATGGACGGTATTGCAATGGCGGAAAAAATCAAAGTAATTCTGCCGGATGTCTGCATTATTTTTATGAGCGGATATTCGGATAAGGAGTATTTAAAGGCCGCCATTAAATTAAAAGCGATTAATTATGTTGAAAAACCCCTGGATCCTCTGGAAATTGAAGAAGCGGTACTGGAAGCAATTGAAGAGAACAAACAATTGAACCGTACCAAACAGTCGGAGACATTATTTTCTCTGGAACGTTCCTCAAGGCTTGCGTTGCTTTTAACCTATCCCTCTCAGGATGTGGAAGGCATAGACGATTTACTCCGTGATTTTCAATATCCTCCCAGCACCATACTTTACTTCACCACAATTATTGTGAAGTTAACAAACAATTTTAGTGAAAGCAAAGGAAATTCCATCAATACGATCCATAAACAGCTGGACTCCTTTTTAATGAAATACCGTTTGCAGAGTATACATGTAAGCAAACACGAACAGCATATTGTATACCATATCTTTGGGACGGTTAAGCCTACCCCCGAAATTGTACTGAAGTTCTCTGAGCATCTGAAGACTCTGTATAGTGAAATAGGCACTTTTTTTATTGTGGTGGGCAGTACGGTAAATGATATTCATAAGGTTTATCACTCCTACAGCCAGGCCGTTATTTTGCTGCAAAGCAGCTTCTTTTATGAATACAACAGTATTCTGACAGATATGAATGCGAATTCTTTATCCTCTTCTGTTTTTACAGATCCCTCTTCTGCTTTCACAGAGGCTCTGTCGTCCAAAGACAAGCAGGAAGCGGAACATATTTTGAACCGTATCTTTGATTACTTTAAAAACAACCATTCTTATCTGCCAAACCAGGTTCGGGACATCTACTACAAACTCTTCATGATTGTGCAGAACAGCAGTAAATCACAGCAGGTAAATGCAGGGACGGACTCCCGGATGGAAAGTATTTTGGAATATATTGAGCAATTCCAGACATTATCAGAACTTCACAAATCACTGCTCAGCAAAATTGATTTATATTTTGAAGCTTTGGATAACCAGGTACAGGAAAATTCAACAATCTTTATGATAAAGGATTTTATACAGAAGAATTTTATGAATGACACCTTATCCGTGAAAGATATCAGCGAACATGTCTATCTCTCTACCTCTTATGTCTGTACTCTGTTTAAAACAGAAACCCATCAGACCCTGAACCAGTATATCACGGAATACCGCATGGAAAAGGCAAAGCAGCTGCTGTCCGACCCCAGATACAAGATTACCGATATCTCTTCTAAAGTCGGTTATTCGGATGGAAATTATTTTAGCAAGAGTTTTAAAAAAATAGTTGGTCTCTCACCTTCTGAGTACCGGGAGAAGGTGCTGAAATGATAAAACCCTTACAGCCACTGAAAGATTTATATTCCAATATGAGGCTGCAATCTAAATTTATGATTACCCATCTGGTGCTGATCATCATTCCGACTATTGTAATCGCATACTTTTTTTATGGCCAGATGTACGATACCATTGTATCTGAGACGATTCGCCAGGAGCAGAACTTTTCCAAGCACTCCTCATCCACGATCAACGCAGCCATGGATCAGATTAATACAGTCAGCGACTCCATTTTAGACAATGCATATATGGATGATTTACTGAATGAAAAAAACTCCTTTCGTTTATTACAGCTGCTTCGTTCACCAAAAACTGAGGATTTCTATACTTTTACAAATTCTATGATTGATGGAAATCTGATTACTGATATAAAAATATATATGGACCTGCCCACGGAAGAATTCTATAATAGTTATAATGGACAGAAGTCCATGTTTCTGCATTCCGACGAAGTACGGGGATCCTATTGGAACGGTATCTTTAACAGTACCCCCATCCCATCGCTGTACTGCCCCAAGTTCTACCTTTCTCCAAAGGAGGTAGAAAACTACGGATCTATGTCCTATGTGCGCAAGGTAAAGTCACAGACTGCCGCACCGGATGATCCTTCCATTTACGTAGTGGTTTATTATTCCCAGAATAATATAGACCAGCTGCTGATGCAGGGAATCTCCGAAAACAATACGGTTTCTTATATTGTAAATGAAAGAAATGCCCTGGTATCCTCCTCTAATATTGCCCTCGCCGGCACTTACCTGATGAACTACGATACCATTAAGGATTCCTTTATGCAGTCCAATAACTACATTACGAAAACTGTTCTTGGCAAAGAGGTATATGCAGGCTTCTACAATGTAGCCCACACCTCCTGGTATATGGTTTCCATTTTACCGGCAGAATCCCTGCAAAATAAGGGAAAGCTCTTAATTATACAGTTTGTTATGTTTTATCTGTTCTTCCTGATGGTGGCTTTCATAATGGCTACCACCCTCTCCAGATCCATTACAAAGCGTCTGGGTGCCGTAATTAACCAGATGAAGACAGTAAGGACAGGACGTCCCGTTTCCATGGAGACAGCGCAGATACATGATGAAGTCGGTGATTTAATAGATACCTATAATTATATGAGTACCGAGATGAATACACTGATGGACAACCAGGCGAAATCAGCCGAAGAGCTTAGAATTGCTGAATTTAAAGCACTGCAGTCTCAGATTAACCCGCATTTTCTCTACAACACCCTGGATATGATCAACTGGCTTTCCCTGAGCCACCAGGAGGAAAAGGTGACAGAAGCCGTACAGGCACTTTCCAAATTCTACAAACTGACGCTGAATAAAGGAAATATCGCCATATCCCTGAAAGAAGAGATTACACAGGTCTCCCTTTATGTGAAGCTGCAGAACATGCGCTATCAGGATAAAATAGAATTTATTATTGATGTTCCCGATGAAATGATGGATTATGAGATTCCCAAGCTGGTTCTCCAGCCTCTGGTGGAAAACGCCATTATGCATGGTATTTTTGAAAAAGAAGAAAAAATGGGGACCATCCTGATTACAGGCTGGCTGGAAGATGAAGTCTTAGTACTGATTGTATCGGATGATGGTGTGGGAATTTCAGAAGATAAACTAAAAATTATTCTCACAGGCGCCGGAGAAAGCATTTCCGGAAGCAATATCGGGATCTACAACACCCATGAGCGCCTGCAGCTTTTTTATAACAATACAGATTTCGGACTGGCTTACAGCAGCAATGAAGGCGATGGGACAGAAGTAGAAATCAGAATTCCGGCAAAGAAAATATCTACTCAAAATATACCCGGGTAAATCCTTAAAGTTAATAATAAACTTAATTTATTTTATCATTTTCTACCAAAAAAGCTTAATACAACATTGACTAATCCCTGAAAAATGTTATCATATAGGTGCGGGGATATGATGGTCTGGTATTCGTTCACTCATTTTTTAAATGGTGTCTGTTATCAGATCATTTTCCTTTTAACGAACAAAAAAAGTACAGCATTTCTCAATGATTTGAGCACTGCTGTACTTTTATTAATTGCTTTCTGATATGCACCAGAACAAATCCCTCCCTGATCTGCTCTGGTACTTTTTAATTTGCTAAATACACATCTGCCTGCTGGCGTCCGAATACACAGGCATCCTGATGATCACTCATATAGATATCCACGTGTCCGTAAGGAGTTCCCCTGTCTTCCACGGTATAGATTTCCCCATTGATAATCAATCTGGTTCCAAACGGGATACCTCCCATGGCAACAGTTCTGCCCTGAACCGGCATTGCACCGCTGGCTGTTGGTCCTCCCGACCAGACACCGCAGCATACCGGACAGCTGCAATAAGCGGTTAAGGTAAAGTTCCCCAGATGCTGCCCATAATCCTGTTCCCGGGCAAGCTCGGTATCACCCTGGACACCGCTTTCATTTTCAGATCCGTTATTTATGATCACATCGTCTTCAATTATGCGGACTGCCCATACGGCACTGTCATAGCTGACGCTGTTGGTGATAATCCCTCTTGCACTGCTGTGCGCTTCAATATCCTGTCCGTCTCCAATATACATGACAACATGATAAACATATCCATTCCGGGCATAAAAGATCAAATCTCCAGGTGCTGCATCGGCAACCGGAATCTGTAAACCAAACTTCGCCTGATCCTCTGCTACCCGGGGTATGGAATATCCGAACTCGCTGTAAATGCTCTGTACAAAGCCGGAACAATCCGCTCCGTTTGTAAGGCTCGTGCCGCCCCAAACGTAAGAATTGCCTAAAAACTGCCTTGCAAAATCAACCATAGAATTGCGGAGTGCGCTGGAAGCGGTGATCTCTCTAACTGTGGTAAGTGTGTAATATAAGGATTTATTCTCTTCCATGGGAATCAGTTCCCTGGCAAATTCATAATTTTCTTCCTTATTCATCTTAACAAGCTCAACCGCATTTTTTCCTTTTATCAGATTCTTTCGCTGAACAAATCCACGCACATAACCGGATTCTACATAAATCCATTTTTCATCCTGGTCTGCCAGTACGTAACACAGCCCACCTTCGGGCAATACGCCTATGACATTTGAGTTTTCTTTCTTCCGCTCCTGAATACATACCCCATCCGTTTTTGAAATGGCATAAACCTTTTTTACTACCGTTTTCTGCGCCGTTGTCTTTGTATAAGTCCACGCTTTATTTTTTAACGGACTTACCAGGCAATCTGCTTGTTCAAGATTTTTTGCCTTTTTCTTTTTCACATAACTGTTCGCTTTTTTTCCAGTAAGAAGATTTTTGATTTTAACAAAACCTCTTACATCTCCTGACTCTATATAAACCCAGCCTTTTTCATCTTCCTCTAAGATATAGCACAGCCCGTTTTTTTCCAGCTCTCCCACGGTTCTGGATTTGACACTTTTTTCTTCATAGATCTGCAGATTTCTGCGCTTTGAAAGTCCATATACCTTTTCAATTGTTGTAATTCCAAAAGGTTTCTCGATCTCTTTTGGCTCTTCAATCTGCTGCTGTTCGATTAAAGCAAGATTTGCATCTATTTCTTCCTGTGTCATCTCTGTTGCCGGTTCCATCTGGGGTTCCGTACTCTCTTCTTCCCTTTTGTTGGTATCCGTTTCTGTCGCTTCTTCGGATTCCGTTTGTGTTTCTGTCTCTGTCACTAATTCTGTCTCTGTTTCAACTGGTATTTCCGTCAATACGTCCGCTTCTGTTACATTCTCAGCTCCTATCGGATGATTTGTCACAGGCTCCGTAACTGGCTCTGTCTGGGGTTTTACCTCTGTTGTCCGTTCTGTGTTCCTCTCCGTCTGAGGTGCTGCCATCGCTGTGGATGGAATAATTAAAGAAAATGCCAGCGCTAACGCCGCTGCTTTATGTAGTAATTTCCATTTCATATATGATCCTGCTTTCCCCCTGAGGCGTACTTGAAAATGATCCTGAGGCTGTCCTTATCCAAATCATCCCGGTAGGCATTATCTTCCGGTGCCAAATTCTTCTGCAATATGGGGAGCTGTTAACAGCCTCCCCATATGCGTATTACCATTTTACTTTACATGAATTACCAGTCTGTCTGTTTTTCCATTATAAGTCACGGCTTTAATGGTCGTTTTTCCCTTTTTCAAAGCTTTTACTTTTCCGGAAGAACTAACCGTTGCCACATCTTTATTCGTGGATGTAAATGTAACTTTTCCTGCGCTGCCGCTGGAACGGGTTACTTTTAATTTTAATGTTTTTCCAGGTTTCAGATTCTTCTTTTCGGCTGTGAGCTTAATGGATTTCGGTTTATTTTTAACTGTAATCCTGCACTCTGCGGTTTTTCCGTTTCCGGTCCGTACCGTAATTGTTGCCGTACCTGTTTTCTTAGCGGTTAACTTGCCCTTAGAATTAACGGTTACAACTTTCTTATCGCTGCTGGTCCAGGTAATTTTACTTGTTTTTCCATACTTAGGAACCAGCGTACTCTTTAAGGTATATGTCTCCTGAACCCCTAAAGTCTTTGAATTTCTATTCAGTTTTATTTTATCAACTGACTGGGTAACGGTTACTTTACAGGATGCTTTTATGCCATTTACTGCTGTAACGGTTACTGTAGCTCTTCCTGATTTCTTAGCAGTCATCTTTCCGTTTTTATCTACTGTGAGGATTGATGTATTGCTGCTCTTCCAGGTGAGTTTTTTATTTGTAGTATCAGAAGGTTCCACACTGGTCTTGAATGTATACTTTTTGCCTTTCTTAATCGAAAGTTCAGACTTATTGAGACGAACCTTTAATGCAAATACTTCCTGTGGCGTTACTTTTTCCTGGGTTGCTGCAGATAATGTTCCGTTTAGGTTTTCCGCTGATACAACTGCTGTAATCTGATAGCCCACATCTAATTTTGTGAGCTTGTAACTTGTACCGGAAGCTCCCTCAATCACCTGATTTCCACGCATCCACTTGATTGCCAGCTTGTCTGCATTCTGAACACCTGTAGTGTCTAATGTGAGGGTTTGTCCTTCTTTTACGGTTCCCTTAATCACAATGGAACCTTTTAATGTGTCTTTTTCTGTAGAAACCTCAAGTACTTTACTCAGTCTTCCGGCTTCATGTGTAGCTGTAGCTGCAATTCTCTGATAGAAGCTATAAACCGTATTTGGCTTTAATGCTGTAAATGCCGTTGCATTACCAAATACTAATTCCTGGTCTCCTGTCTGCATTGCATATTCATAACCGGAGATTTCCTTTAAAGTGATGCTGTCTGCTGTAATTTTAGCTGCTGCAGGTTTTAATGGGTAAATTTCACTGACCGTAATTGGAGTAACACTGGTATATTCTACCTCATTATAGGTCAATTTAACGGTAATATTTGCCTTTCCTGCATTCCTTGCATTAATTATACCATCTTTATCAACATATGCAACATTTTCATCGTCAGATTCCACAAAAATTGTTTCATTGGATAAATCGATGGTTTCTCCATCCTCATCTTTCATTGAAATTTCAAGGATTTTGGATGTTTCATCCCAAAGCATGTTGGTTTTTTCGAATACTACCTGAAGTCCATTTTCATCTGGTACAAGTCGTAAGTCAGCCCATACAAGTAAGCCTAAGGTACTTGTCATAAAGGTTGCCTCTGTCTTGCTTTCATCGGTAAACGTAAATGCCTGTTCTGTTTTTACACCATCATCCGATACATAGTACAGTGCAAGCTGGTCTGCATCATAATATTCCGGTATTCTCATTTCTGCCTGTACTTCTTTTCCATCCAGAGAGACTTCTCCCTGTGCGGAAGTTAAAGCAATATCAAGAGCCGTAAATTCCCTTGTAACATCTTTTAATGCTTCTGCTGCCAAATCATGTCTGCTGCCGCTTTCCACTCTTTCTACCAATAGCTGTGTATCTCTAGGCCATGTCTCGGTCGAGGCTGTTAATGTCACCCCGTTTGCTTCATCCGTAAGTACCTGTGGCAGTACAACAGGAGGTTCTTCCGGCTGCAGTCCTTCCATTGCTCCAAGTAAATCATCAATGGCATCTGCAATTTCTGCCTCGGATGCTCCTTCTTTTATAAAGATATCCTGTGCTGCCTTTAATGCATTGTCAAAAGCTTCTTTTGTTTCGGTTGAAGCTGTCTGATACTTGTCTGTTCCCATCATATCATTGGCTTCTTTGATTGTTTTTTCCAGTTCTGTCTTGTCTGCCGGCTTTTCTTCTGCTGTCAGACCTTCTGTTGCTTTGGACAGATCTTCTATTGCCTGTGTTATTTCTTCTGCAGTTGCTTTTCCATTTTTAGAAACTTTAACTGCTGCTGCCAATGCTGTATCAAATGCTTCCTGTGACTTTAGAGTTGCATTTTTATAAGTATCTGTTTCTTTTAAATCATTTGCTTCCTGAATTGCTTTCTTTAATTCTGTCTTATCTGCTGCTTCTTTATATGCGGTTTTAAATTCATATGTTCCTGCAGTAATTTCAAATACTGCATTTCCGTCTGCGGTTTCCAAATATCGAATACCATCTTTTTCTTTTGTAAATTCATCTGCCAGTACGCCATTTACCGTAACTTCCATGTCTTTTTCTACTGGAATATATGCGGTTGCTGTGGTGTTTGCAGGAATGGATGCCGTATAGTTGAATCCGTCTTCTGACCAATTCCATTCTGCGTTTATCATTCCATATGCGGAATCATAAGAACCCTTTACCCAGGTAATCCGTTCCTGGTTTGCAGGAATGTCTTCATCTGCTCTTCTGTCCGGCTGTGGTTTTAATATAATGTGCTTGAATCCAGGCTGGTCTTCATCTGCTTTGATTCCCAGCATATCGCTGTACATCCACTCTACAATTGCGCCATAAGAATAATGATTAAAGGAGTTCATATCTACCGGTCCGAATCCATTTTCCTTTGTATAAGAATTCCAACGCTCCCAGATCGTAGTTGCTCCCTGGTCAATACTGTACATCCAGGACGGATTGTCTCTCTGCAGTAACAGGGTGTATGCCATATCCACAGCACCTGCTTCTGTAAGGGTCTGATTCAGCATAGCAGTACCTACAAAGCCGGTACCAAGTTTATTTCCATTTGCTTTGATCTTATTAACCAGAATCTCGGTTGCCGCCTGCTTCTGTTCCTCATCTTTAAACAGATCTACTTTTAATGTAATTAAATAACCTGTCTGTGTGTCTGCCCCGGCTGCTAAAGTACCGTCATTATTAATGTATTTCTCCTGGAAATGATTTTTAATTTCGTCAAATCTGGCTCTGTATGCATCTGCTTTTTCTGTTTCTCCGATCGCATCGGACATTTCAGCCATTAACTGAGTATCATATGCGTAGTAAGCACATGCGATCAGATTCCGGATAAGCCCCTGGTTGTCCTGTTCATTTGGTGCCAGCCAGTCACAATAAGCAGTTCCTGCGCCCTCAAAACCTCTGCTGTCCAGCCAGTTCATGTATTTTTCCATTGATTCATACATCTGAGAGATGATCTGTGTATCTCCATACATTTTAAACATGGTATACGGAACGATAACTCCGGCGTCTCCCCATGCTGCATTACCAGCTCCTACTGCAGCAGATCTTGGTATTGTATCGGTATACTGTCCTGCACTTGTCTGGCTGTCTCTTGCATCCTGACCCCATTTATTGAAGAAGCCTGCCACATTGGCGTTGTAAGATGCCGCGCCTACAAATACCTGTGTATCACCGGACCATCCCAGACGTTCATCTCTCTGCGGGCAGTCTGTAGGTACACTTAAATAGTTGCTTCTCTGTCCCCAGAGGGTATTGCTGATTAACTGATTTACCGATGAATTGCTTGTCTCCAGACTTCCTGTTTCCGGAATAGCGGAACCCAGGACTTCTGCCCGGAAGCTGTCAATTGTGATATCATTATCTGCGGAAATGGAAACATAACGGAATCCATAAAAGCTAAATGTCGGGCGATAACTTTCTGTTTCGTCACCCTTTGCAATATAAATTGAGGTGGAAGCAGCAGATCTGTAGTTTGCCATGTAAAGGCTTCCTTCCGGACCATCATTTCCTCTGGAAATCTTACCGCTGTCATTTAACATTTCTGCAAAATGCATGCTGATCTGTGCGCCTATTGGTGCTTTTACCGTGATGTTCGGCCATCCTACCATATTTTGTCCCAAATCATAGACAACTGTCTGGCCTTTTTTCAGTTCGATTACATCATTGGCTTTGTAATCATCTTTCACTACATTTACCGTGCCATAATCAGAACCATTGTCTTTGCTTCCCTGGTATACACTTGTAGTAACCGGGGAACGCTCCAGTTCCTTGCGAACCTGAATTGTCTGTCCTACCTGTGCGGAAATAGCTCCGCTGAAGTTTGTATCATAGCTTACTTTGCTCCAGCTTTCATCTTCTGTGTAGTCTGAAGTGGACATTACGGATGCGCTTGGATAATTTGCATCATAAGTTTCCCCATCCCAGATATCTGCTTCACGGATTACGCCTTCTTTACTTGTCTTCCAGGAACTGTCTGTATTTAAGACCTTCTTCGTTCCATCGCTGTAAGTAATGATCGTCTTAGCTAAAAACGCCATATCTTTGGTACCATAAGTGTTATAGGAAATTCTTCCTGTCCACCATCCGGTTCCCACCTGTGCCAGGATTACATTTTCTCCGCCCTTTTTCATTAAGTCGGTTATATCATGAGAGTAATATAATACTCTTTCATTGTAATCTGTCCAGCCCGGTTTCATTTCATCATAGATGGTGCCTCCATTTTCGTCCGGACGTCCCACTCTGGTTCCGTTTACGTACAGATCATATACACCCAGTGAAGAAGCATATACTTTTGCACTTACGATTTCTTTATCTTCTGTATCGAATGTCTTTCTGAACATTGGCATTCCCAGATTGGAATAATCTTTTGTCAGCAGTACGCCGGCATTGCCTTTTACTACAAATTTTCCGTCCTTAAAGGAACCGGAATTCGCCTGGCCTGCACTTCCTCCAAATGGGTTTATGCCGTCATCAAAGTCATAAGAAAGTTTCACGGTTCCCTCTTCCGGTCCGCCTTCTTCAAAAGTAGTCACTTTCAAATTGTCAACCATATAGTTTTCTGTTGCTGTTCCGGAGCGGAAACCAACTCTTCCGTCAATTACTTTTCCCGGTGTTTCGGATGTGACTTCAAAAGTATCTACTAAAACATCATTGATATAAGTTTTAATTTGCTGATTTGTTACTTCAATTTTAACATGAACTTCTTTGTTCAGTATCTCCGTATTATAATCAAAGAAACTGCTGATATCTTTTTCGTATTTGTCATAGTGAGCTTTTCCGTTTTCCCAGATATGAGGTCTTAAGTATAACTCTCCTTTATGGTCTGCTCCGTTAATCTGCCACATAAACATGTTGCTGCTGTCAGATGCTGAGAATACGATACCTGCGGAATCGCTGGTTATGGTGATATCGGATTCTACGGTGTAGTGTACCGGAGCATCCGGTTCTGGTTCCGGATCCGGTTTTCCGCTAAGTGCATTTTTTAGTAATGCAGTCTGTTCACCGGTAATGCGTAATCCGCCATTTTCTACTGTTCCATTATCAAATATATTGTCTGATGTGCTGGAATCTGTAAATACTTTGGGCATTCCTGCCACCTTTACGACAATATTATCATATACAACGTCATCTCCGCCATCGCTGTTAAAACCAAACTTTCCATCAAACTGGAATTTATCTAATTTGTCATGGTATTTTGCTTCTACTCCATCGATATAGATGCGCACTTCCTGTTTATTTGTGCAGGTAAGGGTAAAGTGGTGCTGCTTATTGACCATGTCTTCTTTTGAGATATTTTTAATATCTCCTGAATCAAATTTAAATTTTTTTCCGTCCAACTCCCGCATATGCTGTACAACTGCGGGACCCGTTTCATAATTTGGATTTAACTGTGAATAATAGTATTGGGTACCCTCCACGTTTGATCCATAAATAATTCCAGCCTTACCGGACTTAATGGTAAAATCGGTATCAAAACGGTAATACATGGAGCTGTCCTTACTCAGGAATACTTTATCACCCTGATTTTCTCCATAAGCCAAATATAACTTTCCGTTTTCTACAACACCGCCGTCAAACTGTGTGTCATTTTCCAGTGAGAAATCCTGATAGAATAAAATCGTTCCATCATTTGCAGTTACCTTGATATCATCCAGCCAAACCTGTTCTCTGAATCCGCCTACAGGATTGGTTGCCTGACGAAATCCGATTTTGCCATAAGATAAATCTGCATCTTTACAATCTAATGAATTTACCAGCTCATTATTAATATAAGTTTCTACAATATGTGTAGTTGTATTTACGACCAGTCTCAGATTATAATCCGTGTTATCTGACAGCTCATCCTTCAGCTGGTATCCATTGTAGTTACTTAGATTCTCAGGATTAAACGTTCCTCCGTTGCCGTTCCATACATGCGGGCGCAGCCAGCTTCCCTTAACACCCTGTTCCATATTATTATTTAACTGCCACATATAGAAATGGGTATTATCCTTTGCTGCAAATACAAGCCCTACCGCATCCTTAAACTGTAAGTTTGCTTCTATGGTATAAACGCTTTTATCAATTTCCGGTTCCTGGGCATCGGGATCGGGATCGCCTTTTTTAGGCATACGAATCCAGTTTACATCGCTGAATGCATCTTCTTCTAACAGACCCATCTCAAAGGTTGCATTGTCGGAAACGATTTCGTTATCATCCTTATCCCATGCGGTTACATGCCACTGGTAAGTTGTGGATGAAGTCAGGGCACTACCTCCATAAAGGATGTCCACTGCTTTATCACTTTCTACTTTACCGGTATTCCATACCTCATTGCCGCCCAGCTCAGATACCTGGATCTGATAAGCGGTCTGTACCTGTCCCTGTACTGTAGATTCCATCTTCCAGGAGAATCTCGGTGCAGTATTATCAATCCCTACCGGGTTCACTACATTATCTACCATCAACTCTCTGATTGCGGTACTTCCTTCTGCAGCCATTGCTGTCAATGCCGTCGTTGGCATTAAGGAGGTGATCACCATTGCGATGGCTAAAATAAGGGATATCCATTTATTCTTTTTCATAATTTTCGATTAACCTTTCTCCTTTTAATTCCCGCAGGCAGCGAGCCAAACGGACAAACTGACTTGTCCATTTGGAGACTGCCGCGATGGTTCCCATTTTTAGTTAGTTACATTAATCTTAATTTCAGCTGATTTCCCATTGTACAACTTAGCTTTCACTACTGTCTTACCTTTTTTTACTGCCTTAATTACGCCTTTGGAATTAACTGTTGCAATTTCCGGATTACTGCTTGTATAAGTAATTTTACCTGCACTCTTGCTGGAACGTTTTGCTTTTAATGCAAATGTTCTGCCTGCCTTTAATGTTTTTTTCTTTTCATTTAAAGTCAGCTTAACAGGTGCTTTCTTAACCGTTACCTTACAGGTTGCCTTTTTACCATTGCTTGTCGTAACCGTAATGATCGCGGTTCCTTCTTTAACTGCTGTTAATTTTCCTTTGGAGTTAACTTTTACAATCTTCTTATTGCCGGATGTCCATGTATAATTTTTGTTTGATGCATAAGAAGGCTTTAAAGTTGGTTTTAAGGTATAAGTTTCCCGAACTCCCAGCGTTTTGCTTGTTCTGTTTAATTTTACTCCGTCAGGCTTCTGTGTAACGGTTACTTTACAAGCTGCTGTCTTTCCATTGGCGCTTACTGCTGTAATCACTGCGGTTCCTGCTTTTTTCGCCGTAAGCTTTCCGCTCTGGGTCACCGATACAACTGATGACTTGCTGCTCTTAAAGGTCACTGCCTGATTAGTTGCATTGGATGGTACAACTGCTGCTTTTAATGCTGTGCTCTTGCCCTTTTCCAGCGTCACGCCTGTCTTATTCAGAGTAACTCCGGTTACTGCGACTTCTGCCGGTTTCACTGCTTCCGTCGTTGCTGCCGTAAATATACCCGCCATAACGTCAGATGTTACTACTACAGAAATCTTTTGTCCCACATCGTATTTCGTAAGCTTATAGGACGTTCCGTTTGCACCTGGGATTCCCTGGTCTCCACGTTTCCATACATATACCAGGTTCTTTGGATTCTGGATACCTGATGTATTTACGGTAAGTGTTTCTCCTTCTTTTGCGGTACCGGAGAGGCTGATCTGGCCTGTCATCATTTCTTTGTCTGTGGTAATACTTAACGGTTCACTTAAGTTTCCTGCAATATGATTTTCGTTTGCAGCAATTCTCTGGTAGAAGACATATTCCGTTGCCGGACTTAATCCTGTGAACACCGGATTCTCAGTAAATACCAGTCCTGTATTGCCTGTCCAGACTGCATATTCATATCCGTCTGCGGACTGCAAGGTGATACTGTCTTTTGCAGCTTCTGCTTTTACCGGATTCAAAATCTGTGGTTCTGCTGCCGTTACGCGAACATAACCGGATGCCTGCATCTCATCTAACGTAACATTTACAAAGATCTTTGCAGTTCCTGTATTTTTCGCTGTGATCATACCGGTTTCATCTACCGCTGCAACATTTCCATTGCTTGTATCGTATGTAATGACTGCATTTGTTAAATCTACAATCTGGCCTCTGGTGTCGTATGCCATAATCTGATTGATCTTTGTGGATTCATCCCAAAGCATTGCTGGTTTTGCCGCAGAAGCTTTTATGGTCTCCAGTACAGCTAAGTCGCCGCCTTCACCTGCTCCGTCTGCAAACACATAGCTGCCAAGAAGATCTGCCTGGAACCGGATCACTGCTTTGCTGCTGTCTGTGTAGGTAAATGGCAGTTCTGTCTTCTCTCCGTCACCGGATACATAGAATAGTGCCAGTTTACCAGTGTCATAGCCTGCCGGTACCGTCATAGTAGCGGTTACATGGTTTTCACCCAGGGACAATTCTACATTTTCAGCCCAAAGGGTAATATCAAATGCGGTGAATTTGTCGGTAACATCTTTCATTGCTTCTGTTACTTTTTCATTCTTTTCATGTCCTGCTTCGATCAGGGCTGTTCTCAATTCCACATTATCCGGTAATACACCTGCTTCCGCATAGATAGAAATGCCGTTTACTTCATCCACAAGGGTAATAGGCTTCGGTGCAGGAATCAGTCCGTCAATTGCAGTTCTCATTCCCTGTTCAGCCCCAGTTACCTTGTCTGCATCTGCATCTTCTTCTTCCAGTACTGACTGAGCTGTATTGTATGCTTCATCGAATATCTGCTGTGTTGCAATGGTTGCTTCCAGATACTTTTCTGTCTTTCTTACATCGTCCGCTTCTTTTAATACATTTACTAATGCATCCTTTGAAGGAAGTGTTACTTCCGGATTGCTGTACACTTCGATTTCCGCAAGCTGTATTCGGAAATTATTCGGGCTGCCTTCATCGGTTGCCACATCGCCAAGTCTGGTGGTAGTAATTTTAATATATCTCGCTTCATGGGATGCAAAGCTGTAAACCTGCTCTTTAAAACGAGGATTTGTCTGATCCACTACAGATCTTACTAACTGCCAGTTTTTATTATCTGTGCTTACGTAAATATTAAAGCATTCCGGGAATGCACAGCTTAGGTTATCTCCCGCTGCCGCATTTGTTCTTGGGAATAAAGCTACCTGATTTACAGATTTTACTTCTCCAAGATCCAGAACAATATTGTGGGGATTTTTACTGATATCTTTTGTATTATAAATATCAGAGGTAAATCCATTAGATTCATTTGTGGAAATACGCTGTCCATCTACTAATTTGCTCTTATCCCAGGCACCGGCAGCACCTGGCTTATCTGCTACAGTGGCAATTACCGGAGTGATTTTCTCCACTTTTTCTGTAAGTTCAAAGGAAACATCAACATCTTCCCTGCCAATTGTCACCGTTGCTGTTGTTCCATCTGTGGTACCGGCTTCTGTGCTCCAACCTGAAAATTCATAGTTTAACGGCAGCAGTACCTCTGCTTCAATTGTTACTTCCTGTCCTTCTTTGAAGGCTCCTGCAAATGGAATTCTCTTCTCTACACCGTTAATTTTTACATTTGCTGCATATTCCAATCCCTTTGCATCAACGGTTAATACGTGTCTTTCCTTTGGAATTTCTGTGAATACAGCTGTAAAATTCACATTCCGGTCTACTGTAATTTCCTTTGTATAAGGAACCCTGCTGTTTTCTTTTGAAATTACTTCCGGATAAGTACCGGTGATTTTCTGAATTTCCCATCCTTCAGCCGGTGTTGCGGTGATTGTTACTTTTTCACCTTTATTAACTTGATCCTGGTATGGCACTGTAATATCTGCTCCATCTACCTGAATTGTTCCCTGTCCCAATACTTTTACGTTTACATCGTACTGTTCTTTTTCTTCTCCGGTATATTCGCTGCTTACAAATGAATACGTTCCGCTTTCTACTGTAAAAGCTACATATTCATTATCTTCGTCCTTATAAGTAACTCCATCCGGTAAATCAAGAACTGCTCCGCCTGCATAGATGGTCTTGTCACCCAACCGAACCATAGTCTGTTTGCCTTCTATTCTTGGAACATAAATGTCTGCACTTACAGATTTATCTGGTACGGTTACGCCTAATGTTACTTCTGTATCTGTCTCTTTTACCGTTACCGCAATATTCCCATTCGGTGATGGTATTTCTGCGCTGATATCCTTTAATCCTGCTGTCTGAGGTCTTACCTGGAAGCTCTCATATGCCGGCGTCAGCGGTGTAATACCTGCGTTAAACATATACATCATGGTAAGAGGACCGCCGGTCCATGCATGATTTCTGGTACCTGCATTTTTATCCCAGAACTCCCACAAGGTGGGGAATTCATCCTCGATCATCTCTTTATAGCGGGTTTTTGTTCTCACCATAGCTTCGTCATCATAACCCATCATATATAAAGCTTCTAACACATACTTCTCCATGTATGGGCTGGATTCCATCTGGGTTTCCAGTAATTTTTCAATGTCTGCATAACGGCTTGCGGGTGCAAGTCCTGCATACACGGCTAAAGCATTGGCACGGTCATCTGCTTTGCCGCTTCCGGTACTTCTGTAGTAAGCATTTTTCGATTTGTCCCAGAATGATTTATCAAACTTTGACTCAATGCTGTACATGCGTTCTTCCAGAAACTCAATATCCGCTGCCGGTTTATCCAATGTCTGAGCCATATTTAATACACTCTGTGCTGCAATGTAGTACCATTCCTGCTCGATAATTTTAGCATCCGGATTATTTCCCCAGTCCATCCAGTCCCAGGTTCCGCCTCTGTGGGATACAAATCCATCGGATTCAAGGCTCCAAAGCTTCAGGTAAGCCAGCAGAGAATCGTATCCGTCAGTCATAGGCTGCGCATCTCCGGAATACATGTAGTATTGCCAGAAGGACATAACACCTGCCAGCGCCTGCATAGGAAGTTCTGAAATGGCGTCAATTCCATTTGGAGCTGTTGTAGGCAGCTGTCCTGCCGCATTCTTCCAGCCAAGTACCTGGTTCAATGCTTTTTTGTAAAGCAGCCCTGCATTGCTGTCCATAGCGTAGAATGCCATCTGCATTTCATTTACGGCATCTCCCCACCACTGTGCTCTTTCCCGGTCCGGGCAGTCCATGTAATTATCTCTCATGGTTACTAACAGGGTATCGTAAGACTTTTTATACAATAAGTTTAAGTCTTCATCCTCGCTTGTGAAGCTGCCTGCCGGCGTTGTATTATAGGTAGACGGGCGGAATCCTAATTCAATTACTTCTACTGATTCCGGAATTTCAAAGTAAACATCATATCCGTTTACCCATCCCAGTGCTTCAAATTCCTGCTCTCCATCTTTTGTAATGTAGGCATGTCTCACTGAGTTTCCGTTACCTGCCGGCTCTTTCCAGGTATCGGTATACATATCGATACGTTTACCGGCTGCTGCTTTCACTTTCAGATAAGGTGTACCCTGAAGGTTTGTTGCATTTCGGATGGTGTAGCGCTTTACGCCCTCGCCTAGGTCTACCGTACCTGCCTGAATAATTGCGTTTGTCTGAGATAAATATTTATCACCATTTTCATCTGCTTTAATTTCCGGATCAACTGCACCTGACAGTTTTTTAAACTGAGTCATTCGCTTGCCAAGTTTGTCATTTGCAAAATTATCCTGGAATAACACTTTGCTGTTATCTGCAGATTTTACTTCCAGACTATAGATTCGTACTTTTTCCATGTTGTCATTTCGGAAGCCTATGGATCCGCCTTTTAATGCTGTTGTGTTGACTCTTTCCATATCGGTACCGTCTACAGTGGCATCAAAACCGTTTGCATCCACTTTTACAGTCATGGTATGCTTGGTATTAAAACGCTTGTCACCGGTAATAACACTGCTGATATCAAAAGGACCTTTTACATCCCATCCACCATTTACTCGTATATGGGGCTTATAATTTGCGTAATCCATACTTTCCATACCCTTTAAGTCCGCCATACTTACCTGAGGCATATAAAAATTATTATCATCTTTCATATTAACCGCCAGACCCATAGAACCTGCATATGGGGCATTTGACCCTGTAGTAGGAAGGGGATCTACCATAAATGTTAAAGATACGTTATATTCATCCGGCAGTTCTAATGCTGAGAATACATCATTTGCCGAAGAATCAATATATTCTTCTTTCCAGGTACCTGTTCCCTCTGTACCATCAGCTGTGTATCTCACTACATTGTCCACCTTCAGCTGGGGAATAGGACGTTCCCAAAGATCATTATAAGGAGCTTCTCCTGCTTTTGCCTGCACTACAGCATTCTTCCATTTGGAATCATTAAATTCCGTTCCCTGCCAGCCTGTCAGTTCTGCGTTGGCATCATACATAATATTTGGTTCCGCCAGTCTGTAGTTGGAATCCATATTATGCTTGCCATAAGCCGGATCTTTTACTGCCTTCCAGCTGGTATCGCTGACAATCTTTGTGCCTTTATCCAAAGCACCTTCCCCGAACTCTGCGTCGAATAAGAAACCAGGCTTACCGGAATCTTTGAATCCGTAACCGCTTTTTCCAAAGTAAACAACCTGTACGGCAATGGTATTACTGCCTTCTTTCAGGTATTTTGCAATATCTACTTTGTCATAGTACATATCCGTTCTGTTTGGTCCGGTTTTTACCATACCTTCAAATACTGCCATTTCACCATTAATCCACAGCCAGTATTTTGAATCTGCCGCTGCATATGCCTCTACTTTTTCCGGCACTTTCTCCAAATCAAATGTTTTACGGAAACTCATCCACTGACCGGCTTCTCTTGCATCATTGCTCCAGATCCAGTCCGCCGTAAATTCATGTCCCGGTGTTAAGTTTTCCGCCGCTGTAACTGTCATTGGCAATATGCTCGTGATCATTAATACCATTGTCAGTATCGCGGATATAAATCTTTTCCAACCTCTCATATTTTCCTCCTATGCCGCATTTTTAGCGTTTTCAGACAGGTAAATGTGAATTTTCACTTTCACATTTACCTGTATACATGTGCCTAGAACAGAGCCTTATTCTACTGTGATAAGGCAGGAATCTTTCTTGCCCTGGGGTGTCGTTACCGTAATGGTGGTACGTCCTTTTTTCAAAGCTGTAACCACTCCTTTTTGAGAAACTTTTGCTGCCTTTTTATTTGAGCTTTCCCATTTTAAAGTATCGGTACTGTTCTTAGGTGTTACAGTTGCTTTCAGCTGTAATGTTTTATCTGCCTTTAATGTTTTCTTGTGAAGGTTCATCTTAACCTTCTTTGCCTTCACCTCCTTTACAGTGATTCTGCAGGTTATTTTCTTCTTACCGGATATCTTTGCAGTAATGGTTGTCTGTCCATCTTTTTTGGCTTTTACAAGACCATTTTGGGTTACGGTTGCAACTGACTTTTTGGAACTGGTCCAGGTTACTTTATCCGTTGCATTTGACGGCTTTAAGGAAGACTTAAGCTGATAAGTTTTTCCCTTATAAATGGTTTTGCTTTTTTTGTTCAGGGAAATTTTCTTTGCCTTAACCGTTGTAACTGTGATCTTACAGGATGCCTCTTTTCCACCGTCGGCGCTCCTTACTGTGACTGTTGCTTTCCCTGCTTTTTTAGCGGTTACTTTTCCGTTTGCATCTACTGAGATAACGGAATTGTTGGAAGATCTCCAGGAAACCTTCTTATTGGCTGCATTGCCGGGCAGAACTTCTGCTTTTAATTGTTTTGTTCCTTTGCCTTTTATTGTGAGACTGCTGTAATTCAGTTTTACTGAGGATACTGCAGTTACCTGGATCTTATTCAGGGTTTTAAAGGTTACATTTGCTCCGCCGGATACATTTCCAGCCTTATCGCATGCATATACAGTGAATGTATATGCTGTGTTGGGAGCCAGCCCCTTTATTTCTGCTTTTGTACCGTTTGTTACCGTTGATACTACGGTATCTTTATTTTTTACCAGATATTTTTCCACACCTGTATTATCTGTGGATGCATTCCAGCTAATCGTAACGGCATTTTCTGTAATACCGGATGCTTTTACATTTCCCGGAGTGGAGGGAGCCTGATGATCCCCTGCCGGTACCAGTCCTTTTATTGCTGACTGAATCCCTTTTAGTGCCTCATCCGCTTCTTTCTGGATAGCATCTTTTTGTTCCATTACCTGAACTGCTTCTTCCAGTTTTTGTTTTAAAATTCCAAAGCTCTTCGCTGTATATTTGGCTTCCTGAGCCAGGTATTCTTCTGCTTCCTCAATGGCATTTTTCAGTGCCGTCTTGTCTGCTCTTTGCATCAGTCCTTTGATTGCATCCTGTAATGTCTGTGCTGCTGCATCTAATTCACTCTGCGTAATATTTTCATTTAGAAGTACTTTTTCTGCATGTTTCAGTGCTTTGCTAAATGCCTTCCAGCTGGAACTTGTATACTCAGATTCTTTCCCTTCAAATGCTGTTGCCTGCTGGATTGTCTCTTTTAATTTCTGTGACTGTAACGCAGCCTGATTGTAAATGCCCATCTCTGCTAACTGGAAATAATGAATTTCACCAGCCGGCGGATTGCCAACTCTGGTTACATGAATCCTTACTTTTCTGGCAGATACACCCTCTTCCCACTTCAGCACAGCCGGTTTCCCTGCAGGTGCCTGGTAATCGGTATATTCTGCAATAGTGGTATACTTGCTCTCTCCCTCTTTACAGATTTCAACACTGAAATCCTTGGGGAAGGACGGTGTCTTTCCATCCGCTGTAAATGCATCAGTTCTGGGATATAAATGAATCCTGTTAAAATCCATATCCTCTCCCAGATCTATTTCTACCCAGTGGTCTGCATCCGCACTATTTGTTCCATTTGATGTAAATCCAAGGCTTCCTTTTACCGAGATTAACTGTCCGTCATTAAGATTCTGAATTCCCCAGTCGCCATTGGAAATAGAAGTACTTGCATCTGCTTTTTTGGAAAGTGCCAGGTTTTCTCTTTCTATGCGGCTGTTTTGAATTGCAAGCTTTGTCTCTTCATGGATCTGTAAGGTGATTTCTGAACTGTCATCTTCAAAACCTTCTCCATACCATTTTGTGAATTGATAATCCACATCATTTACAGGTACTGCACTTAATGTAACCTCGTCGCCAACATATACATTTTCAATGATTGGTAATTTCTGAGGCTCTCCGCCGTTGATACTTACCATGCTTGACTGACTTGCATTGTCATCCAAAATGTTTAAAACAACTTGTTTTCTAAGTACGGTTGTGAATTGGTACTGTCCGGAACCGGCTTCAAATACTGCTTTTCCGTCTTCCATTTTTACAAAGGTAAGCCCCTCACTCTCCGCTGCCAAAATTCCATTTTCCAATACCTGATCCTTGTTTTCGGCAGGCACATAAACGGTTGCGGTACTATTTGCAGGAATGGTTACGTTCATGAAGAAACTGTCATTATCCCCGTAGCTCCAGCTGCTTTCGATATTTCCGTAAACAGATTCAAAGGAACTGTCTATATAGCTTAAACCGCCGCCGGGATAAGGTTTTAAGTTAAAGTGCTTGTATCCTGGATTTTTCTCATCGTATGAGATACCTGCTACGTAGTTGTAGAACCATTCTCCTACAGAACCTAAGGAATAGTGGTTAAAGGAATTCATGCCCACATCTCCAAACTGTCCCGTCTCATAATCATAAGAATTCCAGCGCTCCCAGATTGTGGTTGCACCGGCTCTTACGCTGTATAACCAGGATGGATAAGTATCCTGTAATAACAGGCGGTATGCCACATCTGCATAACCCATCTCAGTCAGCATCGGGCAAAGATAAGCAACACCCATGAAACCGGTTGATAAATGCCAGTTCTTATTCTTAATGTCTTCCACAAGATATGCTGCTGCTTTTTTCCTTGCTTCATCGTCTTTTAATAAATTGAACTTCAGTGCCATAAGGTAACTGGTCTGTGTCCCATTTCCTACATGCCCTTCTTCATCAACAAATGCCTTGTTAAATCCTTCTTTAATCTCTTCAAATAAATTGCGGTATATAGCGGCATCTTCTGTTTCTCCAATTGCCTCTGCCATCTTTGAAAATAAATCACAGCTGTACGCATAGTAACCGGTACAGATTAAGTCAATAGGGGTATCTGCTCCCACCGATAACCAGTCTCCATAATTATTTCCGCAGCCCTCTACCAGATGATCTTTGGTCTCCAAATTCTGATAATACCGGATCCATCCTTTCATTCCTTCGTAGCTCTGCCGGATAATGGAGGTGTCACCGTAAGTGGTATACATGGTCCATGGGATGATAATAACGCCGTCTCCCCAGCCGGAAGCTCCGAATGAACCGCTCAGTCCATCTCCGGGTGTTACATAATTCGGTGTCCAGTCCGCAATTGCTCCGTCTGCCCTCTGGTTTGTGGTGACATCCATCATAAATTTTTCAAAGAATGTCTGCACATCCTGGTTCATTGCTGCCGTTCGGACAAACACCTGTGAATCTCCTGTGTATCCCAGACGTTCATCTCTCTGTGGACAATCCGTAGGTACACTGATGAAGTTATCTAACTGGCCCCAGGTAATGTTGCTCTGAAGCTGATTGACATCTTCGTTTGATGTGGTAAAGCTTCCCGTTGTATTTTGCAGGGAACTGATTGCCACACCTGTAATGTCATCCACAGTAGGTACTCCCGGATAACCTGTTACCTCAATATAACGGAATCCGTGGAATGTAAACCGCGGCTGCCATGTTTCCCCATTTGGATCACCCTTTAAGGTATAGTAATCTGTTGCTGCCGCGCTTCTTAAATTTGCAGTATACAGACTTCCGTCATTTTGCAGCATCTCACCGAAACGCAGCTTAACTACCGTGTCTGCGTCTCCGTTTACATTCATTCTGGCAAATCCGGAAACGTTTTGTCCCAGGTCAAAAATGTAGGTACCTTCTGCCTGTTCATTTACAGATATGGGCTTTATTTCTTTGATCACCTTTACCCCGGGTCCCATATGAGCTACAATATCGCCGTCATAACCAGACTCTTTGACCGGATTCCAGCTGCCCTGGAAATTGAAGTCTGCTTCTGACCATCCTGGCATCTCTCTGGTTGCGTCATAGGTTTCACCCATCTGGAAATCATCTGATACAATTGGTCCGTCTCCGCTGGCAACCCAGTCAGCATTTGAGGATATCTTTACTTTTTCTCCGTCTGCATACTCAATTTCTAACTGGCAGAGCAGTTTTGAATCTTTTCCATAGCGTTCTTTTCCACCTACAAACAGTTTACCGGAATACCATCCATGACCGGTTATGGCTCCAATTACATTGGTACCATCCTGCATCATATCGGTTACATCAAATGCCTGGTACATAACATAATTCCGGTCATCCTGATTTAATTCATAATTCGTCCATCCGGGATTGAAGAAATCATCTCCCACCTTCTGTCCGTTCATTTCCAGTTCATAGATTCCAAGCGCGGAAGCGTACACGGTAGCCTTCTTTACCTGTTTTTCAACTTCAAAGTCTTTTCGATACATTGGTGCTGCCGCTTTGGCATCGTTTTGCAGCCCCAGCGCATTTGTTACAACCAGTTCACCTGAATCAATATTTCCAATACTGAAATTATTATTGATTCCGCTGTCAAAGTTGTCAGAAAACATAATATTTCCTGCACCGTCTTTCACCACTATATTGTCATAGGCTGCCTGTTCATCACAGTCACCAGGATTGTAAGTCTGACGGAAGCCCAATTTTCCATAAGCTGCATAGTCGCTTGTTCTCTGGTCAATCTGAGTGTCATCGATAAACGTTGTAATCTGATTGCCGTCCACTTCAATTTTAATATGATGCTGTTCCTTCTGGGCTTCTGCCGGAATAACATCTTCAATTGTAAATTCATCGATACATGCCGCTGCCCCTTTTACCCACTGATGAGGTCTGAAGCTGGTTACTCCTTTGAATTTTTTTTCAAAGGTATTAATCTGCCACATGAGGAAGTTTGAGTTGTCTTTTCCTGCAAAAATGATTCCTGCATCATCATTGATAATCCGAAAATCCATTTCTACCGAATATTTTTCCGGTGATGGTGCTGCTCCCATATCCAGCTCGATCCACTTTGCATCCCATGGAGTTCCCATCAGGCCTGTTTCCCAATAAGCTTCTTCTGTTGATACAGCTGTGTTTCCTTTATTATCTGTAACCTGGACTTTCCAGTAATATCTGGTTCCCGGTTCTAATGCCTTACCCCCGTAGACAACCTCAGCGGACTGGTCACTCTCTACCACTGTACTGTCCCAGACATCATAATTTCCTGCATCCAAATTATCTTTACTGGTTGCAGCCATGATCCGATAGGATGTCTGCATAACACCTCTTTGTGATGAATTCAATTTCCAGCTGAGTTTTGGTGTACTTTCATCAATCCCCAGGGGATTTACCGCAGATTCACATTCTAACTCATATACTGAAAATGCTCCTTCCGATGCTTCTGCTTCCACGCCAAGACCTGTAAACAACTGCATAACCATACAAATTACCAATAACCATGCTGACAGTTTCTTTCTCATCCTCTTTTTTCCCATATACGTTTTCTCTCCTTCTGCCGGCAGCTGTTGTCTGCCTGCAAAATATAAATTAGTAATATTAAATAATTATTTTGCATATTAAATGCAAAGCACAGTAGCAAAGTAACACAGGATATTTCTATCCCTGTGTACTTTGCTGTTTAGATTACTTAACTGTAATTACTACATCTGCTTTTTTACCATTAAAAGTTTTTGCTGTGATTTTCGCCTTTCCTTTTTTGATTGCTTTAATCTTCCCGGAGGAACTGACCGTTGCCACTTTTTCATTTTTAGAAATAAAGGTAACATTTCCAGCACTGCCGGTACTGCGGGTTACTTTTAGTTTGAATGTTTTTCCTTTTTTCAGGGTCTTTGTCTTACCAACATTCAATTTAATGGAAGAAGGTGCTTTCTTAACGGTGATGTCGCAAGTTGCTTTTTTACCGTTTGCTGTGATAGCCGTTATAACTGCAGTTCCTTCTTTTATGGCCTTTACTCTGCCTTTTTTATCAACTTCTGCAACTTTTTTATTGCTGCTTGTAAATTTGATTTTGCTGGTCACAGCCGTTGATGGCACGAGCGTTGTTTTTAAAGTATAAGTTTCCTTTCTGCCCAATGTCTTTTTGCTTGCATTTAATTTTATCTTAGTAGGATCCGTAGTTACGGTGATCTTACAGCTGGCTGACTTTCCGTTGGAAGTTGTTGCTGTAATTGTTACTTTACCTGCTTTCTTTGCGGTTACTTTTCCATTTTTATCGACACTGGCAATGGAAGATTTACTGCTCTTCCAGGTAATGGTTTTATCTGCTGTATTAGCAGGAGATACCTGAGCTGTCAGTTTCACTGATTTATTTTTCTTAATGCTGACACTGGACTTGTTCAGGCTTACTTTGTCTGCTTCAACCTTTGCAGGCGGCGGTGTAACTGACGGGAGAACATTGGCAGCTGTTACTGCAGTCAGTAATCCCTCCAGATTCTCTGCCGTTACCACAGCAGAAATCTTATATCCTACATCTGCTTTTGTAAGAGCATATGTGGTTCCGTTTACACCCTTTATCTCCTGGTTCCCGCGTTTCCATGTAATGTTTAAATCACCAGGTTTTTTATTCTTAATACCGGTTGTATCTAAGGTTAATTTCTCACCTTCTTTAGCAGTTCCTTTTAAAATAACCGTTCCCTGGATTTTTTCTTTATCCGTTGATACTTCTAGCGCTTCACTTATACTTCCTGCATCATGTGTATCTGTTGCTGCAATCCTCTGACAGAACACATAGGCGGTTCCCGGCTCTAAGTCCTTAAATTCTGCAACATGCCTGAATACTGGCTCTGTATTTGCTTTTTGAACTGCATATTCATATCCTTCTATCGTTTCCAGTGTAACGCTGGTGGTTGTTTTAGATGCGAGTACCGGATTGATTACCGGTATTTCGGATACCGTTACTGCAAATTCTCCGGATTTTTCCATTTCGCCTATGGTAATCGTAACAATGATTTTTGTATTTCCTGCATTTCTTGCAGAAACTTTTCCATTTTCATCCACGATGGCAATATTGGTATCCTCTGAGCGATATGCAATATCAGCACCTGCCAGATTCATTTTGTTTCCGTCAGATCCAATTGCCGCAACTCCTGTAACCTGTGCTTCTTCATCCCAGAACAGTTCCGGATGATCAATTTGTGCTTCTACCGATTCCAGTGACGGAGAAATGGTAAAGCTGCCTGTCCACTGACCTGCATATGCCGGATCTTCTGGTGTAACCGTTACGGTATAATTTCCTTCTTTCACCGGAGCGCTTCCATCTTCGGTATTGTAAGTGATGATAAATTCTCCGGTATATGCTTCTCCTGTTTCCGTGATTTCTGCACTTGGAGTTTCCAGTCCTTCATAAGCACTTCCCGTATAGATTACATTTTTTGCATTGCTCTTTACCGTTACCGGGATTTTATCCGTCAGGTTGATGCTTACGTTTACTACCGTATCTTCATAGTTCTTCATTGTTACGGTTACCGGGATTACTGCAGTCTGCCCTATCTCACCATCGGTGTTAACTGACAGGCTCAGAAGTCCATTTTCATCAACTGTAATATCTGATCCAAGTATCTTATGTTCATCTGAAGCATGTCCCACTTCGAATTTTACAAATGGCTGATACTGTTTCATAACGTCAGCAATGGAAATCTCGCCATTACCACCTGCTGCATATACAAAATACAGTTTCTGCTCTTCTACAACAGGTGCTGCCGCTTTCACAACTTCCGTCAGATACGTATAAACTAATTTTTGTCCGCTTCCTTCAACAGTGACTTTTGCGCCATCCTCAGCTGTTCCTGCAAGTGTATTGGAGAAGATATAAGTATTTGGTGCCTGGAATGTTAACTTCACGTTATATTTCCCTGTCTCCGGTTTCTTGTTAAGATCAACTGCAGTTCCGTCCTGGCTTTCAACAGACCATTTACCGGTGATATTCACGCTGCCATTAATGGATGCTTTGATATCAGCCATATCCACCAGTGGTTCTCCATAGACTGCTGTGGATTTCGGTGACTCATAAGAGGATAATGCTATATCTTCTACCGTATTTTCGCTGTGGTAGACTTCAAATTCACTAAGCTGCAAATAATAATAATCATGATCGTTTGACTTTGGATTTAAATTCCTGGCAAATAATTTTACATATTTCGCATTTGTAGATCCAAAGGTAAAGCTGACCGGTTCATAGCCTGGTACCGGATAGTTTTCTTTCGAAACTACCGTTGTCCAGTCTTTACCATTTTCGGATACCTGAATATCAAAGTTTTTCGGGAATCCATAGCCTGAATTTTTCTCTGCCGGGTTTTTAACAGCCGGGTAGATTGCTACTGCATTGATATCTTTTACTGCTCCAAGGTCAATGCTTATCCACTCTTCATGGTCTTTTGACTTGGCATCGCCGGTATTACTGGAATATCCGGTGTACTCACCATCCTTATTTATATTTTTTCTGTCCCCGTCGTTGATCAGTTTGCTTCCCCATCCCCAGTATAAATCATCATGTGAGCTGGAATATGTTACCTTTCCGTTTAACGCCAGGTTCTGGAATGAGTTACTTTTCATTTCCTGTTCAGCATCAGAGAGATTTACCACCAGCTGATCCATCTGTTCGTTTGTTAAAGCCACATCGGTACATCCTGCTTTAGCTGCATCATATGCTGCCTGATAGGCATCCGCGTAGCGAACCGGTGCTGCAACGGGGTTTGCTTTATCATCAGCATTTTTTACTGCTTCTTTTAATGCTTCCCTGCTTTTATTTACGTGAAGCTTTAATTCTGCTGTGGCATCTGTAAGGGTTATTACCATATCATCTACATCTTCCTGAGCTGCATCCGGATCTGCATTTAATGCTTTTGCATCATCCAGAACTGCCTTAAATTCTGTCCAGGCTTCCATTTCATAATCCAGCTGCTTTAAGCTTCCTGCATCTAAAATTGCTTTTTTCAGTTTTATTTTTTCAACGCTGGTTAACTTCACACTGGTTTCAAATTTGTAAATTCCTGATCCTGCTTCAATATGTACTTTTCCTGCTTCCTCAGTTACTGCATGGATTCCATCCAGTGTGTCACTTAAAGCCTGACCATTGCATAGTATCTGGCTCTTATCATTAGTCGGTAGAATAATTTCCGCTGTTGTCCCAACCGGAACCTGAATATCGAATACGCCCTGATCTTCATTTAAGGTCCAGTCACTCTGCAGCTGACCGCGTACGGTATTCACACCTGTTTTTGCATAAGTCAGTGATGCATTTAATGCTGGTTCAATGGTAACGGTTTTATAACCGTCCTGCATATCCTTGATGCCGCCGATTCCTTTGTAGAACCATTCATCGTAGGTTCCCAGGAAATAGTGTCCCAGGGATCGGGATGTTGTTTCCCACATTTCCCAGAGGGAAGTACCTCTGTCTGCCATGAATCCCCAGCTTGGATAAGATTTCTGCTGTGCTACTTTATAAGCTACCTCCGCATAACCATTGTCTGTCAGTACCGGAAGAATAAATTTGGATCCCACACATCCTGTATCCAGGTGGTAGTTCTTATCCTTAATGTCATTTACCAGATTGGTTAGAACACCGTCTTTATATTCATCAGGCACCAGCCCATATGCCAGAGGTACCAGCTGAGACGTCTGACGGTATCTGCTTCTGTTTTGCTGCTGGGACCAGGTTAATGTCCGGTAAATCTGGTTTTCTGCATCATAGAATTTTTCATTAAATGCTGTATACATCTTTTCCATTGCTGCTCTGTATTCTGCCGCATCTCCTGTTTTTCCTATACGGTCAGCAAGATCTGCCATTACATCTAACAAGTGATAAGCAAATGCAGTGCCGCAGATACCGGAACCCTCGCTTGGACTTTCAGAATACTGTAAATCCTGGTCATCATCTCCCTGTCCCATTGGTGATACCCAGTCAGCAAGCTGTCCGTCTGACCATGTCCATCCATTTTTCCTGCTCTCTTCGATATCTTTTAATGCCAGTTTGCGCATTGCATCATATTGTTCGTACAGATAACTTTCATTTCCGTAGGTAGCAATCATCTGATCTACACCAAATACGAAAATAGAATTCCATACAACTGTATTATCATTTCCCCAGCCCTGTGTCGGAACCATATTCGGAACATTATCAAATTCGTTCTGGCAATCTTCCATTGTTTCCACAAACTGTTTTAACATATTTACAAAACCAAAGTTATAGCTCATTGTTTCCAGGGCAACATTTGCATCTCCCAGCCAGCCATTCTTTTCCCAGACCGGTGTATCGGTTGGTTTTCCCTGCATATTGTTCTTCATGGTTGTAATCATCATCTGATGCATTTTGTTAAACAGTTCATCTGAGGATTCAAATGATCCGGTATCCTCCATATCATTGCTTACCCGGTAGCAGGTTACATCCTCTGCTGTAAGCTCTGACGGATACCCGTCAACCTGTACATATTGATAACCTTTATAACTGAATTTCGGCTCAAAGGTTTCTACGTCCTCTCCGCCTTTACAGATATAATTGTCCTGCTGATTATAAGCACGCGGCCACCAGCCGGAATTTACACCGTCTTTACCGCCGAGCTTTTGCACCTGGCCGTCAGCATTTAATTTCTCACCATAGGTGATGGTAACTTTATCTCCTGCACTGGCTCCTTTGATATCCAGTTTGACCCATCCAGCCAGCATCTCCGGTATGGTTAAAACGTAAGAACCATTTTCCAGCTTTGTAATTTCAGAAGGCTGCATTTCTTTGGTACGTCTGATTGGTTCCATGATCTGCGCTTTTAACTTTCCTTCCGGGGCATCCATTAACTGTACAGCACCCCAGTTTTCATCATCATAATCAACCAGATCAAAACCATTTAATTCTTTTCTTGCATCATAGGTCTCACCATAATAAATGCTGTTGGTTGTGATCGGACCTTCTTTGGTGGCTTTCCAGGACTCATCCGTTACCACAGTTTCTTTTTCCCCGTTTTCATATTCAATCTCAAGTTCCATACGAAGCTTAGGGGCATCTCTCCAACTTGCATCCTGCCAGTTCCATACGGAGCAGGTCTCATTGTAAAAGCTGTTGCCAAGCTCTACGCCAATGGCATTTTTTCCTTCTTTTACTAAATCAGTTACATCAAATACCCTATAAAGAGAGGTCTGGTTATACTGAGTATTTGCCGGATTCAATAAGGTGTCATCCGGTAATTGTCCATTTATTTTTAATTCAAAAAACCCTAGACCGGAAACATAGGCTTTTGCATCTTTAATCGCACCTTTTTTTGCCTGAAACTCTTTTCGAAGAACTGTTGCAGCAAATGCATTTTCTGCGTTAGGAGCAACGCCGCTGTTCCATGGGGCATTACCATATGGTTCGGACTGATCGGGATTCGTCCACCCGGAATCGTTATAATTCTGATCACTCCATCCTTCTTCTTTTGTTTTACTTAGTTTCCAGGAATTATCTGTAACATAGGTATCCTTTGTCCCATCATTGTACAGAACCTCGACCTTGGCAAGTAATCCGGCATATCCTCTGGAGGTATTATGTGCAGACGCTGCTATTACATTTTCACCTTCTGCAGAAATTAATTTTGTAATATCATATAATTTACCATTCTTCCAGGAATCTACACCGCCGTTCTCTCCTGCTTTTTGCCCATTAACAAAAAGTTCATATTCATCATCAGCTGTAATTCCTATATTGACATTGCTGATAGTTTTCGTCTTATCTGTTTTAAAACCTTTTCGGAAATACTGAACCCCTTCCGGTGCTCCGCTGAAATCACTTCCATCTCTTCGCCAGATCCAATTGGCACCCTGGAAGTTCATATCTGTATTTTTAATACCTACCCATTCACCATTCCACTCATCCATAGACATGATTCCTGTTTCAAAGCTGGATACGGCGCTCCATCCATTATCATTTCCATCTTCATCCCAGACCTGAACTGCCCAGTAATAAGATGTACGGGAAAGGAGCTGATTTCCCTGATAGGTAATATTGTAGTTGTTTTGATTTTCGATCTTTTCTGAATCCCACACATCACCCTCGTGTCTCTCTGCACCTTCTCTGGTTGAAGAAACAATAACACGATATGCAGACTGCCCCTTATCATACCCATCCGATGCTAAGACCCAGCTAAATATAGGCTGTGCATCATCAATCCCCAATGGCTCACTTAAATAATTTACCTTTAAGCTTCCAATTTGCAGATTCCCCTGGGATGCTGCTGCGGTAATTGGTGTGATCGATGTAACAGTTACTGCTGTCGCCAATAAACATGACAATAATCTTCTTCTTAGTTTCACGACTTCTACCTCCACTATTCAGTTTTATTAGGAAGTGAAACACTTTATGGGAAATAAAGGATGACAGAAATAAGCGGTACGATTGTACACAAATGAAAATGCTTATGACTGTTTATTCAGAAAATGAGATCATATCTTTGCGGGGAATATGATGGTCTGAAGACTTTTTTAGTTAACATAACGATTTTTAAGTCATTCGTTCATTTTCAATCATCAATTTATCACTTCCTAATTTCGTGAACAAATTCATTTTTAAAATTTTCACAAATTGTTCACATTTAGAATAACAACGGCTATACAAATTTACTAGAGGAAAATATTTCGCTTTAAGGTAATATTTTTCTGTTCATGCAAAAAAAGTAACATTTTTTGCATTTTGAGTAAGAATTAGTATGAATTAATGTTAGAAAAGGGGGCTTGATTCTGTTCCAGGCTTTAAAAAGTAAATTTAGTTTACATCATTTTGGAACTGGTGTCAGGGTGATTTCCACTTCCGAAGGGAGGTGGTAGTATGAGTACTTATGAAGAATTTATGATCATCATAAATTTAGCTTCTTTGATTGTTTCTATTCTTCTTTACTCTAAACATAAAGATACAAAAAAATAATCACCCCTGCCTCCAAAGTAGCGGGTGATTATTTTTAATTTACCATAGTGGAAGTCACACTTGTGAAGGCGACTGCCTTTGTATCTTTATCTTATACCTTATTTTCTTTTTTGTCAACTTATACTTTGCATTTTCTTATAATTAACTATCCAGAAATCTACTTATTCCCCCTATTAAGATTGCATGATCTCTTAAATGTGGTAGTCCTGACACACAAATTGTTCCCACTATGCTGCCTCCCCTTAAACGTATTGGAAATCCTCCTCCACAAGCCGCATAGTCTTTTGGATCTAAGATCCAGTCTTTTATCATATCTTCTTGATTTTCTTCCAGCTGAGCATATGCTCTCAGGGTGCTCATTTCCATTACACCTACCATATTACTTTTTCTTTTCAGCCACATTTCATGAAACATTCCGGTTCCATCCGGCAGATATTTAAAAACACTAACCTGATTAATCCGAATCTCAATTGCTACTACTTCTTTCCTTTCCTGGCTAAACTTCAGCAGCTCTAGTCCCATATTAAAAGCATCTTCGTGAGAAAAACAGGAAAACTGATATTTTTTCTCTTCTTCCATGCACTTTTCTGTTAACGATTGTTCCATTCTCAAACCTCACTTTCATCTATTATTCATCCGACAAGGTTATAAAAACCTGAAAACTTGTCTTTCTATTTTCAGCAGGACCAATACTTGCAGCTGTTTTCTGTTTTATCGCTTCACTCAATCCTCCGGGCAGAGAATTCCACATTTCCAATGCCAATGTATATGCCTTTCCATAGAACGGATAATCAAATCCTCCTCCATACATCTGCCATACCCATAAATTTGGAAATACATCCTTTTCCCACCTCATTCCAAAACCAAGCTGCAGTCTGTTATTTTTAACCACAAATTCTGCTTCTTCTAAATTTGACAGTGAAAACTCCCTGTATGTTTTGCTTTCCTTCGGCTCTACTTTGCTTAAATCAAAATGATTTCCAGACAGGTCAGACACTACAGGCCAGGTACCTTCCTGCCCTGCTGCCAGACAGCTTACCGAACCCAGATCAGCCTGTACCCCTTTTACAGCAGGTTTTCCTTTTACTATGATTTCGCAGGTTTCATCCAGGAAATTACCGCCAAGGGCGGGATGATGTCCCCACTGATATTGCATTGTCTGCATACCGGTGTTGATTATTTCTTCCTCTACATACAGTACTGCATCATTTTCCAGAAGTGTCAGCGTTTTCTTCAGAATAAATGGAAAACGAAGCGTTGCTACCGATAACTCTACGGTTATCTTTTTCTCTGAATCCTCAATCACATCCATTTTCCATGGGAGCAGCGCAACCTCACCATGCATTCCCATTTCAGCTCCATTTACCTGACTTCCACAGCTTATTCCTGGAAATAATTCCTGCCAGCCTCCTTCATAATAGTCCATAAAATTACCGCTACCAGAAGCAACGCCCGGAACTATATCACTATTCATGTGAGAGCCCCAGCTGAACATAAAATCTACATCCTTAGGCTTATATAAAAATTCGTAGATATCCGCTCCTTTGTCCAAGGCGATTCCAATCTTCAGCAGATTATTCTCCAGCGTCAAATGGCGGTATCCATCAATCGTAAATTCTTTTATTCTACATCCATAGTTTCTTCGATTAAAATAATTTCTTCCCATACTCCTGCCTTTCCTTATGTTACTGTTTTTGTGGTTTACACACTATCAAAAATGGGTTACAATACATATAATAAAATATTTTTATAAATAAAGGATAAAAAGTTATGAAAAAATCAGGATTAAATCTAATTGGCGTAAAAGAATATAACCGCGCTTTAATATTACAGTTAATAGCTACAGGAAACGGAACTACGCGCAATAGCCTTGCACAGCGTTCAAAGCTTACTTCCATGACTCTGACCAATATTACTTCTGAGCTTTTACAGCAGAATATTATAGTGGAATCGGAGGCCTCCTCTGACTCCAAAAACCTTGGCAGAACTCCAAAAATGCTTACAATTTCTCCTACTTCCCCCGTAGTTGCCGGCATCTGGATTTCAAAAGACTTTTTATTTGGAATCTTAAGTGATCTGAGCCTGAAACTGGTAGCTGCAAAGCAGGAAGATTTCGAAGAAAATGAAACTTCTGAAACAATTTTGGAAAAAACCTACCGGCTTGCTGAATACCTGCTTCACCTCACCGACCGTCCGGTGCTTGGTATTGGAATTTCTACAATCGGCGTAGTGGATACCATTCACGGTGTAATTAAAAATGTAACGAACTTTTTCAATATTAAAGAAATGGACATTAAAAGCTATATGTCACCCAGATTTAATATCCCCGTGTATGTAAAAAATGATATGCAGGCTGCTGCTCTCTGCGAAATGTATTATGGTATCGGACAGCAAAAAGAAAACTTCCTTTATATAGGCATTACAAACGGAATTGCTTCTGCTATTGTTTCAAACAAACAATTATTAAATAACCTTACCGGTTCCTGCGGAGAACTTGGACATACTACCATTGATTTTAAAGGTCCAAAATGTAATTGCGGTAACCGGGGCTGCCTGGAACTGTATGCCAGTGCCCCTGTAATTATTCAAAGAATCAATGAGGCCTGCGGTACCAAATTAACTACCTTTCGGGAAACCATGGAATACTGTACCACATCGGTAAAAGCATACTCGATCCTGCAAAACATATCTGACCAGCTTGCCTATGCTTTAAATAACCTGATTAATATAATTGATATCAGTACGGTCGTATTTGGCCACTCAGCCGTATATTTCCCGGATGAAATACTGGCATCCATAGCGTATACCCTTAATCAGATCAGTATCTTCCGAAATAACCGCACCATCACCCTTCATAAAACAAAATTTGAAGAAAACAGTCCGCTGTACGGATCTGTCTGTGTGATATTAGACCAGTTATTTACCGGCAACCTGACTATTTAATTTCCCTGCTGCATAATTACAGACATGTTTGAAAATCCCTTTCTGTCAGCTGTGTGCGCAGTTTGTGGTAAATTCGTTGTGGTAGATTTGTTCCAAATAAAGGTCACATTTACGGATATGTAACCGATCAATGTAACCTGAATTCAGAGCTAATCTACCGCAAAATTAAGCTTGCAAATGACGTGTATGGAATTTTACGCAGTAGTGCTAAAAACGTGTATAATCATTCCTTCCTTTTGTCAATACGCCCACATAAGTTTATAGATAGATCATCTTCTCTTCCTTTGATGACTGATAAACTGCATCAATAATTTTCATCGTATCATAAGCATCTTCCATTGTTGTTCTTGGCTCTGTTCCTTTTAGTATGCATTCGGAAAATTCATTCAGCTGTTTTGCGTACATATTTATATTTTCAAACTCCAAAGTCTTTGCCTCTGTCTGCTGATTTCGAATCTGATTGCTCTCATATCCTTTATCTTCCTCCTCCATGCAGACTTTTATTTCCCCGCAGCCATCCTGTCCAATTGTACCATTTGCAATAATACTTCCTTTGGTCCCATAGATTTCAAGAAAGCATTTTGCTGCCTGATCCGGTATATTAAAATAAGCATCAATATAGCAGGTCGCTCCCTTTTTCATCTTTAACATAAAGGATGCAGAGTCCTCAACTGCATAAGCAAAGCTTTTGTTTTCAATAATGCCCACTGTTTTTTCAGCCCGGTCATCCATCAGGTACTTCATGAGGTCTATACAGTGGATTCCCATATCCATAAGTGCACCACCACCGGAAATTGCAGGATTCTGCCGCCAGTTTCCTTCCATTGGCGGAAACCAGCAGGTCAGCTGGGCTCTGCAGGAAACAATTTCACCCAGATCTTTGCTCCTGATCATTTCTCTGATTTTTTGGTGCCCCTCGTGAAAACGCATTACCATCGCCACTCCCGCACAGACATTTTTTGTTTTGGCACACTCCATAATTTCTCTAGCTGCAGATGCATTGATGCCCAGCGGTTTTTCAATCAGCAAATGTTTTCCTGCCTCCAGTATTTTTATAGCCTGATCTTTGTGAAATAACACAGGCGATGCAATATAAACTGCATCAATATCTGCATTTCTCAGCATATCATCGATATTGCCATATACATCAGGTATATCGTATTCCTTCATCAGGTCAATCATACCGTTGGTATTGGTATCCATAACTGCCTGAATGGATGCATTTGGTATTTCATTTATTGCAGGTATTGTCCTTCTCCTCGCTATTCCTCCTGCACCTACAATCCCCCATCTAACAATATTATTCATCTTTATACCCATTTCATATTGCCGGTTTTTCTGCAATATTGCCACAACTTAACAGATTGAAAGAACTATACCGTGGCATCCTTTCTATTTTATTTGTCTTTCAATCTAACCCCATGGAAGTCGCAGGCACCCTGCGTTAATCCAATGTAATTCTTTCACCCCTATTTCTTTCATGACTCACAACTGCCATTAACAACTGATCATTCTTTTGTTTTGAAATGCAGGAAAGGCTCTTTAACCGATTTACAGATAAAGAGCCTTACAAATCCTATTTACTCAGATATTCATCGATGTTTTCTGTAGTTACCAGATCCAGGTCAATGTTAACAACCTTCGGAATATCTGTCTTACCTGCAAAATAGTCATCCATAACTTGATATGTAGCCTTTACCAGCTTACTTGGAGATACTGCTACCGTACCCTGGTAATTGGAATCATTTGCTTTTAATGCATCAAATGGTTCTGTACCATAAGCACCCATAGAATAGCATTTCGTTGTAGTGTTATTCAATGCCTGCAATGCCGATACCGCACCCCATGCGCCATTGTCCTGACCGGATACTACAAAGTCAATATTTTCTTTAGTATTAGTAATGATGTTTGCTGCTTTTTCACGGTTTCCTTCATATTCCTGCTCCGCTACATAGGTGATATCCAGATCTTTTAAAGCATCCTTTACACCTTTAATTCTATCTGCAATATTTACCGGGCTTGCCATGGTTAAAACTGCAATATTGGCTTTACCGCCATAATCCTTTTCAATTAATCCATGGAGATAGTCTCCAATCAAGGTTCCTGTCTCATAGCTGTCCCAGGATACATAGGACACAATGTCTTCATAGGTCGTTGCAGAATCAAATACAACAATCGGGATTCCTGCCTGAGTAGCTTTTTCCAGTGCAGGTATAATGCCTTCCGGGCTTGCCGGGTCAACTGCAATCAAGTCATACTGCTGGGTAATAAAGTTTTCAATCTGTTTCACCTGAGTCTCATTATCCAGGTTTCCATCCTGTATATTTACTTCATAACCAAACTCTGATGCCTGCTTACTGAATTCCTGGTCCACAGCCGCACACCACTCATCCCCTTTATAAACCAGGCTGATTCCAATTCTTTTCTTTTCACCACTATCAGCCGCTTTGGCAGTTTCTTTCTGCGTTTCCCCTTTTGTTTCTCCTGCTGCCGCCGTAGTTTCTTTTGCTGCACCATCCGTAGCTTTTGTAGTCTGTTTTTCACTACCACTGCTGCATCCAGCCAGCATAGCAGCACTTATAGAAGCTGTACATAATAAAGCCATTACCTTCTTCATCATTTTACTCATAGTTTTCCTCCTTGGTTTAAAACCCCTCCGGCAGTATTTATTTCGTGATCTGCCAGGACCCTTTGATTGCCGCTCTCCAGCAGAAAACAGCTAAACACATAGTGACATGATTTTTTCCTGGGAAAGTTCTTCCCTGGACAGTTCTCCTACGAGCCTGCCCTCGTGAATAATGATAACCCTATCGCTCATACCAATGATTTCCGGCAATTCTGAGGAAATCATAATCACGCTCTTTCCACTTTTTACAAGCTGGTTAATCAACCTGTAAATCTCAGATTTGGCACCTACATCAATTCCTCTTGTAGGCTCATCCAAAATAATAATTTCACTGTCCTGCAGCAGCCACTTCGCTATTACCACTTTCTGCTGGTTACCACCGCTTAGATACTGCACTTCGGTACTGATTTCAGGTGTAGATACATTTAATTTTTTCACATATTCATGTGATACCTTTTTCACCAGTCTGTTCCGGATCAAACCCTTTTCAATTACGCTTTTCCGGTTAACCATACAGATATTTTCACTGACTGCGAAAATCTGTACCAGTCCCTGCTTTTTACGGTCTTCCGGCACGAGTCCAAATCCCCGCTGTATAGCTTCCTTAAAATTTCTGTTTACAATCCTTTTCCCCTTAAAAGTTACCGTCCCCGAAGTCGCCTTATCAATTCCCAGAATTGCCTTCATAATTTCGGTTCTGCCTGACCCCACAAGGCCTGAAACACCCAGCACTTCTCCTCTTTTAAGTTGAAACGATACATCCCTGAATACCCCTTCTCTGGTGAGATGATCTACCTCAAGGATCGGTTCTCCAATTTTAATAATCTCTTTGGGATACTCCATCCCCATATCCCTGCCTACCATAAGACTGATTAATTCCTGTCTTTTCACTCCTTCCAGGGACATGGTTTTAATATGCCTGCCATCCCGCAATACAGTGACATTCTGACAGATATTGAAAATCTCATCCATCTTATGTGAAATGTATATGATCGTAACACCTTTTTTCACCAGTTTATCAATGATTTCAAACAGAATATCCAGTTCCTTATCGGTAAGTACGGCGGATGGCTCATCCATAACGAGCACCTTACAGTCATAATTCATTGCTTTACAGATCTCTACAATCTGCTTTTTTGCAACGGATAAATTATCTATTGTTTCATCTTCATCCAAATCTACCCCCAGATCATCCAGCATCTGTCTCGCACGCTTTTTCATGCCTGACCAGTCCACCATTCCCTTATCCATCTTCAGACGTCCAAGAAAAATATTTTCTGCAACGGTGAGTGTCTCCGCCAGTTTTAACTCCTGATGTACCACACTGATTCCATATTCCTTTGCAGCATAAGGATTCTTAACCGCGAATTTTTTACCTTCAAAAATCACCTCTCCCTGATAGTGTACATTAATACCTGCCAGTACCTTAATTAACGTAGATTTTCCGGCACCATTTTCTCCAACCAGTGCGTGTATTTTTCCCCGTTCAATTTCAAAACTGACATCATCCAGGGCTTTAACACCCGGAAATTCCTGCGTAATATGTTTTAATTCGAGTATGATATCTTTCAATGTAAACCCCCTCCTTTTAGGCGTATCAATGCTTTCTCCTGTTACGGAATACATCCAGGCCAATTGCAATAATCAGTACAACGCCTTTTAATACGTCCTGCCAGAATGGATCCACATTCAACATCGTCATTCCATTAAAGAATGTAATCAGGAAAATAGAACCAAACATAGCTCCAATAATTTTTCCTTTTCCACCAGCCAGACTGACCCCTCCAATGGCGGCAGATATGTAAGCATCAAACTCATAAAGGTTTCCATTTGTGATGGCTGCGGAGTTCAACCTGCTGGTGAGTACGACACCAGAAACAGCAGCCAAAAGTCCTGCTATTGCAAAGGATAAAAATATAACCATTTTGGTATTAATTCCCGAATAGAAAGCCGCTTCCGTTCCGCCTCCTACCGCATATACATTTCTTCCAAATTTTGTTTTTCGCATAATAAACGAAAATAAAATGTACAGAAGTATCATAATGACAACACAAATAGGAATTGCCGCAATGTATCCTCTTCCTATAAAAGAGATTTCATTTGGCAGATTCGCAATAGGAGTAGCATTGGTAATGATTTTTGCAAGACCTTTACAAACATTCTGAAGACCCAGAGTGGCAATAAATGCCGGTAATTTACAATAAGCTACAAGCGCTCCATTTGCTGCACCTATTCCAAAACCTAAAATCAAAGCAACAACAATCGCCAGATAAGGATTAAAGCTTAAAAACTTCATTGTATATGCAAATACACAGCCGGTCAGACAGACATTGTATCCCAGTGACAAATCCACCTGCCCCGTTATCATCAAAAGTGCCTGTCCAATCGCTACAATACCAACCGTGGAAGACTGCAGCAAAATATTTGCAAAGTTTGATCCGCTGAAGAAATAAGGTGAAGCGATGGAAAAGACAATTCCAATTAACAAAATGGCAACCAGGGACATATAATCCTTGGAGAACTTTGCCAGTACTTCCATAACATTTTTTCCATGTGTGTTACTTTTTGCACCCATATAGCTCCTCCTTAATTACATTCTGCTACCAATGGTCCGGCTAATTCTTCCAGATACAGAAGTGTCCCGGGAACTGTTGGAATATAAGAAGAGGTAACCCATCTTGCAGGTCCGTAACGCAGTGTCATCCAAAGGGACATTCCCTGCCATTGCATCCCTCTTGAAAAAGCACCGTCTGCTCCACCGATCATTCGGTCAGACTGGAGAAATAAACCGGGTCCAATTGTATTTGCCGTACAGGGAACCAGAGTTGTCCTGCTCTTAAAGCTGGTAAGCGCATTCTGTTCAATCGTCAGTGGATGAAGCAGGGCGCCTTTCCTGTAACACTGTCCTTTCCATTCTTCATCTGTATCAAACTCTGCTGCAAAATGTGGTTCCCAAAAAGCAATATGGCACATTCTGCCTATGCCGTAAACCGTAACCAGCCTTGCTCCCTGCTCTTTTAAGCTCTTAATCTTCTCCGGATATGTAGGAAGATTTTCCTTTGTTGCAAAATTTCTATGGGATTCCGGTACGGTTAATTCTCCCAATGGATTATAGAATGCATGTTCCATTGCATACTGAAAGGATCCCGGGTCTGTGCTGTCCAGCGTATTTCCATCTTTGTCTGCCCATTCGTCCATATTAAAGCAGTACAGGTGTCCGCAGGATACATTCCATCGCTTGAGATAATAAACGATCCATTCATACATCCCCATTGGACCAACCGGTAAAATAAGTGCCAGTGTCTGCCCCTTTTCCTTTGACTCCCGGATCTCCAGTGCAATTTCATGCCCCAGTTTCACATTAAATTCTTCTACGGATTTACATGCTGCAATATCAAAATCCGGATTCCAGAAATCCTGTCTTTCTGCAATATCCTCCGGTCTATGGCTGCAGCACTGGTCAATCTTCTCCATATCCCATCCCTTTGGATAAAATCCTTCTAATAAACTTCCCCCAACTGTCTCGTTAAAATTAATCTTCATAAAATCCTGTCCTTTCTTCCATTACATGGTTTTTGCTAATGTTTTGCCGTCTGCGTTTATTGCAGCTGTAACTGATTTGTCGTCTGCATTTATTATGGCAGCAACTGTTTTGTCGTCATCCTTGGATAAACGGTACACGGACGATACCCCTCTGCATATGCCGCCCCGCACTGATACCCCCTGTATCTGGAGCAGGTCCTCACCATATCCAAAAAGTCAATTCCATCGTGCTCCAGCATCCATTTAATCTGAGATTCATGGCACGACAGGGCTTTTAACTTTCTCTCAATCTGATCGGTAACATCTACATAATGCGTTGGTATAAAATCCACCCCCGCCAGTGTATCCATAAAATAAATTGGCACAAATTCATTAAACGCCGCATATTTCACGGACTTATGTGCCAGTGTTGCAATAAAGCTGCTGTTGAATGCAAGTCTGCTTGTCTCAATATGATCCTGCATATAATCCATATCGTTATGCGTTATAATCACATCCGGTTTCACATACCTGACAATATCTGCAAGGGCATCCACCGCTTCATAATCAAACCGGTTAACCAGGATATCTCCCACATCCAGATTAAATACTTCTTTTACTCCCAGCACTTCTCCTGCCCGTTCCGCTTCCACTGCCCGAAGCTTTGCTAAAGGCTCCGGTAATATCTCCACATGTCCCATATTTCCATTTGCTACATGGCACATATATACATCTGCACCCTGATCCACATATTTTGCAAGTGTACCTCCACATGCAATTTCCAGATCATCCGGATGGCACCCCACCGCCAAAACATTCATGTCTGTTCCTCCTGTCTTATATTTATTAAATCATTTTTATTTATAATGCCTTGTCTGCATCTTATTTTTATATAATATTCTATAATTTATCTATTGTCAATACATTTTTAAATTAATTTTATAATATTATTCCGTCGTATCGTATAGTTTAATTTGGATAATCCTTATATTTATACACATTTTAACCATTTATTTTCCTTATTTTGCCTTTATTATTTTATTTAATTGGATTTTAGGTTAATATAATAAATTAATTTTAATATATACTTAGAAGCTTTACTCAGACATTGCAACATAACGTAATCACTTTAGAAACATAAGAACCCTGGGAACAAAATAGTTTGATATTAAAAAGCAGCGAAAACATTCGGACATACTATCGTCCTTGTTTCCGCTGCTCCCCTGCAGCTATAAATATCTATTTATACTCCTCTGAGACCTGTTCCTGCGCTTTAAGGCATACAGCAAAGCTTTCATACACCTCATCTATATCAGGCACTGCATTACAACCGGTTTCTATCATCTTTACCAGATGGTCAAACTGACGCCCCGTTGGCTTTCTCTGGCATTGAACGTTAATCATTTCATATACTTTTTCAGGAAATTTATAATATTCGATCAGATCTCCTTCCTCCTGATGGGTTTGTCTGTCTTTTCTGTAAATAATCCGGATACTTCCCCTGGGTCCTGAAAATTCCTTTAAGTTATCTGCTGACAGTGTATTACTCCATCCTGCTTCATAATATCCTACGGACCCATCTTCCAATTCCATCATCATTAAACCATAATTAAAACTTCCCTCCGGAAGATCCGGCTCTGTTCTGGCACCGGATGCAGCTATTTTCTTCACTTCTGATCCGGTAAACCATTTAATAATATCCACATAGTGCACGCCGCAGTCCAAAAGGGGAGATGCTTCACCAAGCATTCGTTTATATTTTTCCCAGTCCATGGTGTGATGGTTCTGCACCATTCGAAAAGCTATTGGTTTTCCTATTGCACCATCTTGAATCATCTCTGCCACTTTTTGATATGTGGCATTGTGGCGGAGGATATGACCGATTAATACCTTACATTCCGCATGTTCTTTAACCTGTCTAAGAAATTCCTTCCCCTCCGCGTGGTTTCCTGCAATTGGCTTTTCACAGAGAACGTGCTTATGATTTTTAAGACAAAGCTTAAGAAGCTCTAAATGCGTGCTTGGATATGTTGCAATAATAACGATATCTACGTTCTCATCCTGGATACATGCCGCAGGATCAGTACAGGTCAGACGCACTCCATACTTTTTTTGAAACAGTGCCGCCCTGTTTTGATCCAGGTCGCAGACATATTCCATCCTCACATTTGTCTTATAATAAATATTGCTGATATGAGCCTCTCCCATATGTCCGCAGCCAATCAGGGCTACACCATATGTTTTATCCATTGGCAATCATCCCTCCGGCTTTTTCTATTTCCGTTAAAACCAGCTCCACAGATTTCACAGATTCCGCTAAAGTAGCAATCGCCGGCGGCTCTGACGCTTTAATCCGATCCATAAAATATTTAAGTTCATTGTAATATCCTCCCAGTGAGGTCACATTTCCCCCAATATCGTTTTCACTTTCAAACTCTTTCTCAAGCTCCGGAACGATTCTTCCTCCTGCTTTAGGGTAAACCACCAGGGAAGGGCTGGCCGAAGAGGAAAATACAATGGCTGCATCCTCTAACTTAATGCGATAGTACATTTCGAAGGGAAAGGCTTCCGGATAATCCCAGCATGCCTCTATGGCAACCGGAAGATTTCCGTAATCCAAACATGAGAAGATCTGCTGTATTACACCTTTACTGTCCCTGGATACACTTGCACTTACTTCTTTGGGATCACCCAGCAGATATCTTACAAAGTCTACATCATGAATGTGCATATCCATGGCAACTGTCCCGCTGCACTCCGGTTTTTGCAGCCACCCATCCCAAGCCCAGGTCGGTGCCGGACTTACTCTCTTAAACACAGCAGAACATACTTTTCCATAGACATTTCTGCTCACTGCATCTTTTAACCAGGCATACTCACTCCACAGCCGGATACATTGCCCTACCATAACCGGAACCTTTGTTTCTTCCTCTGTTTTTAGTAAAAGCTCCATTTCTTCTTTCTTCATACATACTGGTTTTTCAATAAACACAGCTTTTCCTTTTTTCATAGCAGCAACCGCATATTCTGCGTGAAGATAGGTCGGCAGACAGATGTCAATAGCATCCACCTGTGCATCTGCAATTAAATCCAGACCATCCCCATATATCTCCGCCTGAAATGCTTCTGCTGCCTTTTTCGCATATTCCTGTCGGATATCTGCAACTGCAGCCACCGTTACTCCTTCCCCCACCAGTGCCTGATAACATGCTGCGTGCATGCTTCCCATATAACCTGCTCCGATTAAACCGATTTTTAACATTCCCTACTCCTTTCGAAAAATGCGTTCCATTGACGCTGATGTATTATAGATAATCTGATCACTGTACTGACTGTATGGCGGCAGCATTTCCGCAGTACACCATCCGTCATAGCCAACCGCCTCAAATGCTTCCATTACTGACTTCCAGTCTACATCTCCTGCCAAAAGATCGACAAAACCGCAAAGCCCCCCGGCCTCTCTTCTGTAATCCTTAAAATGTACCTTTTTAATTCTTTTTCCCAGAATTTTAATCCAGTGTTCCGGATATCCGTTAAATACCACATTTCCCACATCAAAATAAGCTCCTACAAACGGGCTGTCAATTTGGTCCAGAAATGTTTTCATTTCAAGGGGGGATACCAGAAACTTATTCCAGACGTTTTCAATTCCAACCTGTATCTCATATTCTTCCGCCACTGCTTTTAACTTCCCAAATGCTGCAAGGGCTCTTTCATAAGCGGTATCATAAGGAATTACTTCACGCCCCTTCATAAAGTCCACTCCAACGGCACCCGGAATAATTAATACCGAATCCGCACCCAGAATCTTTGCCGTCCGGATCTGGCAGACAGCAATCTCATAAGCCCTGTTTCTCTCTTCTTCATTATTTGAAGTAAAAGAATAATCCCAATACAGCCCGCTTGCCACACTGTGAATCTGAACCCCGCATTTTTTAGCTTCTTCTCTGATGAGCAAAAGATCTTCTTCGGGTGTGTCCACTGCTACATCTCCGGTAAGATCCAGTGCCAGCTCAATTCCCTGAAAACCTGCCTCAGATGCGAGCCTGATACATTTTCGTACATCACTTTCCTGGAATGACCAGATACTAATCGACTTCTTCAAATTTTTATTCTCCTTTCCTAAAACTCATGTGGATTGACCGTTTACCTTAGAATCTTATATTTCCTATTTACATCTCTGCAAAATCCATATATAATTCTTATAAACTAATTATAAATCATTTTTAAAAATATACCTTACCATAAACGTCACTGTTTTTATCGGATTGGCTCAGACAAAGCAGAAAAGAGGGATTTGTTGGTACAATATAACAAATACGAACTAAAAACCGTAGTGTCCATTTCCGCCCTTATTAATATTTCATACTACAAACTTCCTAAAAATTTTTTATTTTCGGGAGAAAGCCATGATTTCTGGGAATTTATCTATGCAGATCAGGGGGAACTTGTGATTACAGCTGGAGAAAGGCGCTATTTATTGAAAGCAGGGGAACTTGCTTTCCACCAGCCCGGTGAATTTCATAAATTCCAGGAAACGGGACAGGGAGGCTCCAACGTCATTGTAGTATCCTTTGAATGTCACAGCCCCTGTATGGAGAACTTCCGTCATAAAATTCTGTTCTTAAACCAGAATGAAAAACAATGCCTTCACAATGTGGTGAAGGAATCAGAACTATCCTATGCATCATTTGAAAAAGCACCTCCTGATATCAACATGAAAAAAAAAGACAATGCTCCCTTTGGCAGTGACCAGCTGTTAAAAACAAGCCTGGAACAACTAATTATCTGCATTTACAGGCATGGTGACAGTATTGGCATTCGGGATCGCTGTATCCGTTCCAATGAACTGCAAAACCATGCTGCAGCGGTAAAACAGATCAGTACAATCCTGGAAACAAAATATCATGAGAAATTAAGACTGGAACAACTGGCTGAAACCGCAGGCATCAGTATCTCCCAACTGAAAAGAATTTTTAAAGAACAGACCGGATATTCCGTCATTACTTATCTGACCAGAATACGGATCGGTGAAGCCAAAAGGCTGATTCAGGAGAGTAATTATACATTTACCCAGATTGCTGAAAAAACGGGATTTGACAATATCTATTATTTTTCCAGACGCTTTAAAGAAATTACCGGAATTACACCTTCGGAATATGCACTTTCCCTAAAGAACTGGTAACTGCTTGTAAATGTCAGTACCTATGCTGTTAAATATCCGATACACATTTACATACGAGTAATTTAACAGGTTTCCATATTTCAGTAAGTTCATATCACAATTTTTAATTATTGGTACAAAGCTTCTGAAATCAAATCAGAAAAGGAGGTTTTTATGAATCAAATCGGAGTTATGCTGGAAGCATTTCACACAGATATTTTATCCTCAATTGCACTTGCTGCAAAATCCGGTGCGGATGGGGTTCAATTTTACGGAGGAACCGGAATCTCAGACTGCGACAGGCTGAGTTCCAGAGAAAAGCTGGATATCCGCAGACAGCTTAAAAATTGCGGTTTAACTGTCAGTGCCATATGTGCAGACCTGGGTGGTCATGGTTTTGCAAAAGAATCCGATAATCCCCAGCGTATACAAAAAACCAAAAGAATTATGCAGTGGACAAAAGAGCTGGACTGTTCCATCATCACCACACACTTAGGCGTGATTCCAAATGAAAAAAATAATACCTGGCATACACTTGCAGATGCCTGTAAACGCCTGAATGAACTTGGCGAAACTTTTCAGATCAGCGTTGCACTGGAAACAGGTTCTGAAACTGTCCAAACCCTAAAACAATTCTTAACAGATATTAACTGCCCTCACATTGCAGTTAACTATGATCCTGCTAACCTGGTAATGGTCACGGGAGATGACCCCTGCGGCGGTGTTCTACAGGTACATGATAAAATCGTACATGTGCATGTAAAAGACGGCATTATGCTGAAGCAGGCAGATCCGTCATTTATTTACAACTATTTTGCCGAGGGCGGCATCGAGGACTTCCGCCTCAGCGATTATTATTTGGAAACGCCTCTTGGAAAGGGTTCGGTAGATATACCTAAATGGATTAAAACACTTAAAAGTGTTTCATACAATGGTTTTTACACTATAGAAAGAGAGACACATTTAGAGAATTGTTTTTTAGAAATCTCCTCCTGTGTCTCTCTTGTAAGAACTTTACTTCAATGATCTCTGCATTTACTTTTTATACTGAGCCATTACTTCTTTCACTACCTGTTCAATCAGCTTATGAATATCCGGCTTATTGCCATAGACCTGTCCCACGGATCCAAATAATTCCATTTTCTTTTGGACTTCCGACTTTACTGCCTGCACTGCTGCAGGCACCAGGTCTATGATTCCTTTTTCCATATACTCAAATGCCCGGAACTCTGCTTCCACAGCTGCAATATTAATATCTGTAAATATATTAACCTTGCTGATTCCGCAATGAATTGCTTTCTTAAAATCTTCATCCTTTAGTCCCGATCCGCCATGAAGCACGAGAGGAACATCAATGGTATGCGCGATTGTTTTAATACGTTCAAAGTCCAGTTTAGGAGGAAGCTTGTAGGCACCATGTGCCGTTCCTACCGCAATTGCCAGCGCGTCTACTCCTGTTTTATCTACAAAGTCTTTTGCCTGTGCCGGATCTGTGTAGAATTTACTGGGGTCCTCCATGTGTGAACTGCCTTCATGTGAGCCTTCATTATCTCCTACATGTCCTAACTCACCTTCAATTGTAGCCCCGTAAGAGTGGGCGATATCCGCCATTTCTTTCACTTTCTTTACGTTTTCCTCGTAACTGTCCGTAGAACAGTCGTACATAATCGATGAAAATCCCAGATCCAACGCTTTCAGGCATGCATCCTTTGTGAGACCGTGATCAAAATGAATGACTACAGGAACTTTTGCCTTTTTAGCCATTGGAATTAAAAAGTATGACAATTCCTCCATTGGACCATAAGGAAGCAGAACCTCAGCAGTTCCCATAATTACCGGAGAACCTGTCTCTTCAGCCGCTGCAATAATCCCCCTTGCCAACTCCAGCGTAACTGCATTGAACAAACCAACTGCATATTTGCCCTTTTTTGCCGGATACAATACATCATTTAAGTTTGCTAACATTTTACCCTCTCCTATTCCTGATGCTGATTGCATCAATTTTGTAAAATCTTTTTATTAATTATAGATTAAAAACAACAGAAAGTCAAACAAAAAGTAATAAAACAAAGAAAAAACAGGATTGTTTTCACAATCCTGTCGCAATATCCATCTATGAATTTCCTCTTTTCGCAAACCGATTTACAATATACTGATTCGCTTCCAATTCCTGTCTGTCATCCAAGGGCTCCAATTCCACGTTTTCCCCATATCTGCGTTCCAGCGCCTTCGACAGAAGGTAGTCACAAAGCTGGGGGTTCTTCGGCAGCAGCGGGCCATGCAGGTAGGTTCCGATCACATTTTTGTAGATCACACCTTCATATCCCGTCTCACCATTGTTCCCGGAACCATAAAGCACTTTTCCAAGAGGCTTGTTTTTATTAATAAATGTCCTGCCCCCGTGATTTTCAAATCCCACAATAGGGGTATCGAACAATTCGCTTTTAATCACAATATTCTGGATCAGACGGTCTTTTCCCTGCTCTGTATGCAGGTTAACCAGTCCAAGCCCCTCTATATTGCCGGCGTCCGTCATATAATAATTGCCCAGAAGCTGATATCCGCCGCAGATTGCAATTACTACGCCGTTATCTTCCACATAATTTTTAAAGTCGCCCCGGATGGTTTTCAGCTTTTCACATACCAGCATCTGTTCCCGGTCCGAGCCTCCGCCCAGAAGGACAATGTCCAGCTTGGAAAAGTCAATCTCATCTTCAAGCTGATATTCGATTGTCTCTGCCTCAATTCCACGCCATTCACAGCGCTTCATCATGCATTGGATATTACCTCTGTCCCCGTAGAGATTCAACAAATCCGGATATAAATGTCCAATAATGATCTTCATGCTTTCCTCCGCCCTATCCCTGTTCCAGCTTCTTCAAAATATTGTGGGTACTGTAAAGAGCCGTATAATTTACCAGCACATACAGATTGCCTGTCCCGTTTTGGATGCGTTCCTGAATCGCTTTTTCTACATCCGGTTCCAGAACAGACGGTATATCCACGTATTTCAGCCTCAGCCTCATATCCTGGCAGCGGATTCCGCTGACTGTAATGGAATTGACATTTGCATCCTTAAACCGGTCAAAATCCACATCCCAGAGCCAGGAGATATCGATGCCGTCCTGATCATTGTCATTAATCAGAATGATCACATCTTTTTTCGTCTCATCTTCCATCACTGCTGAAATGTTCTGGTTAAACCCTGCCGGGTTCTTCGCCAGGTTCAGCATGATATGGGTTCCATTGATCTCAAATTGCTCCATACGGCCATTTTGAGGGTTAAACCTATATAGGACATCATTAAAGTGATTTAAATCCATTCCTGCGGTTCTGGCAGCCGTATACGCGGCTAAAATATTGTAAATGTTGTAGAACCCTCTGTAGTTAGCAGTAATATGCCTGCCTTCCACGTCAAAAGCCAGCTTTCCGCCGGCATAAATATTCGATGCATCAAAATCCGGATCCGGTCGTTTAAATCCGCAGGAGGGACATTCATAATCTCCCAGCTGGCTGTAATGGTAAAAGTGGTAAACCAGCTTCTCTCCGCAGTTTTTACAGAATCTGCCTTCTCTGATCTCATTGACGCTGGATTCTTCAAATACCTGTTCACTGATTCCGTATGTGACACAGGAATTGCCGCTGTCCATTGCCAGATACGCTGACAGAGCATCATCTGCATTCACAATAACGGTCATGTCCGGTGCCATATGCATGGCATCTTTTAACAGGTTCATAGTAATATCGATTTCTCCATACCGGTCCAGCTGGTCCCTAAACAGATTGGTAAGAACCATATAATCCGGCTTAAAATGGGGTAAAATCCGCACTGTGGACGCTTCATCAATTTCAATACAGGCATAGTCGGCATCCAGATGTCCGTTCATTCCAGCAGACAGTACAAATGCAGAGACTACACCATTTAACATATTTGAGCCCGTATGATTGCAGACTACTTTTTTCTTTTCTGCCTCAATGGCAGAGCAGAGCAGGTTATTGGTTGTGGTTTTCCCATTGGTTCCACACACAACAAATACTTTTTCCCTTACCTCTTCTGCCAGCTCTGTCAAAATCTTAGGATCCAGCTTCAGGGCTATCTGCCCAGCCAGCGTAACCCCCTGTTTTCCGGTTAACCTGCATGCAAATCCAATAAACTTTGCACTCCAGACTGCAAGCAATCTGCGTATATTCATAATGTGCCTCCAATTACCTAAAAAGAGTAATACTGATTACTCGTCCTGTCCATCCTGTGAATCCTCTTCAGAACCATTATCCAGAGATTCCTGTTCTTCTTTTTCCTTCTCTTCCAGTGCACGCTCTACCAGACTGTCGATGGATGCGTCAGCTGCTTCGTCCATTTCTATGGAACCAGCCTCACCTGATGTTTCAGCCTCACCATCTGAAGATTCCTCTTCCAGCAATTCTTCTTCCAGTGATTTTAACATATCTTCTTCTGTCTGATTGGAACTTTCCCTTACTTTTGCAATGCTGGCAACCATAATGTCATTATCCACATCCATGTTAATCAGCCTCACGCCGGAAGTGACACGTCCCAGAACAGAAATGTCTCCGCACATCATACGGATTACAATACCCTCTGTACTGATAATCATGATTTCATTTTCTTTATTAACTGCCTTAACTCCGATCACATTTCCGGTTTTCTCCATGATTTTATAGCACTTCACACCTTTACCGCCTCTGTTCTGTGCCGTAAATTCATTCATATGGGTCAGCTTGCCCATTCCTTTTTCGGAAACAATCATCAGGTATTCACCCTGGGTATTCAGCTGCATTCCAATTACTTCATCCCCGTGTGACAGACTCATACCGATAACACCCATAGATGTTCTTCCGGTGCTTCTTACATCGGTCTCGTGGAATCGGATACACTGTCCGTATTTGGTAACAAGAATGATATCTTTTTCGTTATTGGTTGTCTTAACTTCAATCAGTTCATCCTCTTCACGAAGGCTGATTGCAGCCAGTCCCGTTTTTCTCACATTTGCATAATCCCGGATCGGCGTCTTCTTCACGATACCGTTCTTCGTTGCCATAAACAGATATCTGCCAGCTTTATATTCCTTAATCGGGATCATGGCCGTAATCTTTTCGCCAGGGGAGAGCTGCAGAAGGTTAATTATAGCCGTTCCTCTTGCCGTCCTGCTGGATTCCGGAATTTCATACGCTTTCAGCCTGTATACTTTTCCGGTATTGGTAAAGAACATCAGATAGTGGTGGGTGGAAGTCATCAGCAGATCCTCGATGTAATCATCATCAATGGTCTGCATTCCCTTGATCCCTTTTCCGCCTCTGTTCTGGCTCTTAAAGTTATCAATTGTCATACGCTTAATATAACCCAATTTGGTCATTGCTATCACAACATTTGACTTTGGAATCAGGTCTTCCATTGAGATATCAAATTCGTCAAATCCAATCGAAGTCCTTCTCTCATCACCAAATTTATCCCGGATAATAATAATTTCCTCACGAATGACGCCAAGCAGGAGATTTCTGTCAGCCAGAATGGATTTTAAGTAGGTGATTCGTTCCATCAGCTCTTTATATTCATTTTCCAGCTTCTCTCTTTCCAGACCGGTCAGGGCACGCAGCCTCATGTCTACGATTGCCTGTGCCTGTACATCTGACAGTCCAAAACGCTCAATTAATCCTTCTTTTGCGATCTGAGCATTCTTTGATGCACGGATAATACGGATTACCTCATCAATATTGTCAAGGGCAATCAGTAACCCCTGTAAAATATGGGCACGCTCTTCTGCCTTATTCAGTTCATACTGGGTTCTTCTGGTAACAACTTCTTCCTGGTGCTGGATATAATAATGCAGCATCTGAAGAATATTCATAACCTTTGGCTCATTATTGATAAGTGCCAGCATAATGACACCAAAAGTATCCTGAAGCTGAGTATGCTTATATAACTGGTTTAAAAGCACATTGGCATTCACATCACGGCGAAGCTCAATGTTAATACGCATACCTTCCCGGTTTGATTCATCGGTAATATTCGTGATACCGTCAACTTTTTTATCTCTTACCAGATCAGCGATCTTCTCTATTAATCTCGCTTTATTTACCATGTACGGCAATTCACTTACAATGATTCTGCTCTTTCCATTTGGCATGGATTCAATATCAGTAACTGCGCGGACACGGATTTTTCCCCTTCCTGTCCGATAAGCTTCTTCTATTCCCTTTGTACCCAGAATCTGGGCACCGGTAGGAAAGTCAGGACCTTTAACAATTTCCAGTATTTCATCAATTTCCGTATCCCGGCTCTCTTCAATGCGGTTATCAATCATTTTGATTACTGCATTTACAATCTCTTTCAGATTGTGGGGCGGGATATTGGTAGCCATACCAACGGCAATACCGGAAGTTCCGTTTACCAGAAGGTTCGGATATCTTGCCGGAAGAACCGCAGGTTCTCTCTCTGTCTCGTCAAAGTTGGGTACAAAATCTACCGTGTTTTTATTGATATCAGCCAGCATTTCCATGGAAATCTTGCTGAGACGTGCTTCTGTATAACGCATGGCAGCCGCACCGTCACCGTCCACGGAACCAAAGTTTCCATGTCCGTCAACCAACGGATAACGGGTAGACCATTCCTGTTCCATATTTACAAGTGCTCCATAGATAGAGCTGTCACCGTGGGGGTGATACTTACCCATGGTATCACCGACAATACGCGCACATTTTCTATGCGGCTTGTCAGGACCATTATTTAATTCGATCATAGAATACAGAACTCTACGCTGAACAGGCTTTAACCCGTCTCTTACATCAGGAAGTGCCCGGGCAGCAATAACGCTCATGGCATAGTCGATGTAGGATTTCTCCATTGTTTTCTTTAGATCGACATCATGTACCTTATCAAAAATATTGTCTTCCAACGACTTTCTCCTCCTAAATGTCCAGATTTTCTACATATTTAGCATTTTCTTCAATGAATTCACGGCGCGGCTCTACCTGGTCTCCCATTAAGGTCGTAAAAGTAAGATCCAGCTCCGAAGATGCTTCTTCATCCATGGTTACCCGCAGTAAAATTCTACTCTCCGGATCCATGGTTGTCTCCCACAGCTGTTCCGCATCCATTTCTCCAAGTCCTTTATAACGCTGTATCTTATTACTCTGATCTCTTCCGACTTCTGATAAAATTGTATTTAATTCTTCATCGCTGTAAGCATACCACACTTTTTTGTTTTTCTCCAGCTTATAAAGAGGCGGCTGTGCCAGATACACATGGCCTTCTTTAATCAAATCAGGCATAAAACGATACATAAAGGTCAATAATAACGTACTGATATGGGCGCCGTCAACGTCGGCATCCGTCATAATAATAATCTTATGGTATCTCAGTTTCGATATATCAAAGTCATCGTGGATACCTGTTCCAAACGCTGTAATCATTGCTTTAATCTCAGCATTAGCATAGATTTTATCCAGTCTTGCCTTTTCCACATTTAATATTTTTCCTCGGAGAGGAAGTATCGCCTGGGTACTTCTGCTTCTCGCTGTCTTAGCTGAACCACCCGCAGAATCTCCCTCAACGATGTAAATTTCACAGTTTTTCGGATCCTTATCCGAACAATCTGCCAGTTTACCGGGAAGAGACATTCCGTCAAGCGCCGATTTTCTTCTGGTCAAATCTCTTGCTTTTCTTGCAGCGTCTCTTGCTCTTTGTGCCATAATTGATTTTTCCAGAATCATCTTCGCAATCTGAGGATGCTGTTCCAGATAAATCATAAGCTGTTCAGAAACCACATTATCAACGGCACCACGCGCCTCACTGTTGCCCAGTTTCTGTTTGGTCTGTCCTTCGAACTGGGGATCGCCAATTTTAATACTGATAATTGCCGTGATACCTTCCCTGATATCTTCCCCAACCAAAGACTCACTGTCTTTAATCAGCTTGTTGGTTCTGGCATAATCATTAAAAGTCTTGGTCAGCGCACTCTTAAACCCGGTCAGATGGGTACCGCCTTCCGGAGTTGTAATGTTATTTACAAAACTGTATGCACCTTCCGTATAGCCGTCATTGTGCTGCATTGCAACTTCTACGTATACATCGTCTCTGGTTCCTTCGCAGTAGATAATATCCGGATAGAGCGAATTTTTCCCTTTGTTGAGATAAGTAACAAATTCCTTAATACCGCCTTCGTAGTGGAAAACTTTCTCCACCGGCTCTTCGTTTCTCTCATCCCTTAAGATAATTCTGATATTCTTGGTCAGGAATGCCATTTCACGAAGCCTCTGTTTTAAAGTATTAAAATCATAAACCGTTTCCTCGAAGATTTCTTTATCCGGAAGGAAGGTAACCATGGTGCCTGTCTTCTCCGGATCACACTCTCCGATCACTTTCAGTTTATAAACAACTTTTCCTCTTTCATAACGCTGTCTGTAAATCTTACCCTCACTGTAGATGGTAACCTCCAGATTTTCGGACAAAGCATTCACGACAGACGCACCTACCCCGTGAAGACCACCGGATACTTTATAGCCGCCGCCGCCGAATTTACCGCCGGCATGAAGAATCGTAAATACTACTTCTACTGCCGGAAGTCCTGATTTATGATTGATTCCTACCGGGATACCGCGGCCATTATCGATTACCGTTATGGAATTGTCTTTATTAATGGTCACCTGAATTGTGTCACAGTATCCTGCAAGTGCTTCATCCACTGCATTATCTACAATTTCATACACAAGGTGGTGCAGTCCGCGGATGGATGTACTTCCAATGTACATACCGGGTCTTTTTCTGACTGCCTCCAACCCCTCTAAAATTTGTATTTGATCTGCGCCATATTCTTCATTTAATTCTGTACCCATAAGAATCCTCCTGTTTTCGCTGCTGAGTATTTACACATGTTATTCATAGACGATACCGTCCACCACATGAAATACTTTATTAATCTTAAATTGATTCTCTATAAAATCATCAATCCCCGTACAGGTGATCAATGTTTGTATATCGTGAATGCTGTCTAACAGATAGTGTTGCCTGTTACTGTCCAGTTCAGACAAGACATCATCCAGCAATAAAATCGGTGTATCTTTGATTTCCTGCTTCACCAGCTCAATTTCAGCCAGCTTCAATGATAAAGCCGCTGTCCTCTGCTGGCCCTGGGACCCAAACTTCCGGATATCCACATCCTGGATTTTAAAACACAGGTCATCTCTGTGGGGTCCGGTCATGGTCATCCGCATCTTCAGATCTTTATCCCTGCTTTTCCTTAACTGTTCTTCAAAAAATTCAGCCGAAACGTTTTTCTCATAATCCACAATTAATTCCTCCCGGTCTCCCGAAAGCTTTTTATGGATGCCTGCAATGATCCCGTTCAGCCGTTCTACAAATAACTGGCGTTCCTCAATTACCTTACAGCCGTACTGAACCATCTGCTGATCCCAGATATCCAGGGTGTCCAGGTATTCCGGATGAAAAGCAATATCTTTAAGCAGTTTATTTCTCTGATTCACTATTTTATTATAATTTGATAACTGAAACAAATATAATTTATTTAACTGACATAGCTCCATGTCAATAAAACGCCTTCTCTCAGAAGGACCGTTTTTAATAATATTAAGATCCTCCGGTGAGAAAAATACCAGGTTCACAATACCAAAGAGCTCACTGGCCTTTCGGATTGGAATGCCGTTAATGGCAATCCCCTTGGTCCTGTTCTTCTTCAGATGCATGTCAATCTTATAAGCACTTCCGTTTTTGTTCAGCCTCATACGGATATGAGATTCATCTTCATGAAACTGAATAACTTCCCGGTCCTTGCTTCCCTTGTGAGATTTGGTAGTCCCACAGAGATACACTGCTTCTAAAATATTCGTCTTCCCCTGCGCATTATCACCATAGAAAATATTCGTACCACTATCAAACTTTAACTTTAGGGAATTATAATTTCTAAATTTCTCAAGTTTAATAGATTCAATAATCATGTCAGCACCAACTATTTTACAATTTTTATCGTTTCGCCATCGAAGTCCACTACATCATTTTCATGCAGCTTTTTTCCTCTCTGGTATTCTACTTCGCCATTTACCTTCACCAGTCCGTCCTGAATCACAACTTTCGCAACCACTCCGGAATCCACCAGTCCGGCTGCTTTTAAAGCCTGGCCTAATTTAATATACTCATCTCTTAACTTAATCGTTTCCATGATGCCCTTTCCTCTATACCGTGAAGTTAACCGGAAGAATCAGATAGATATATGTTTCTTTCTCGTCTTTAATAAAGCAGGGTGCCTTGGGATTCACCAGATACAGCGTCACGTTCTCATCGTCAATGACACGAAGTGAATCAATTAAGAATCTGGGGTTAAATCCAATCAGGATATCTTTCCCTTCTTTCGTAATATCAATTTCTTCATCCATGGATCCGATCTGGGAATTGATTTTCAGCTCCATAGATCCATCGCTGATCTGAATGATAATCGGTTTCTTGTCACTTTCCTTTACAAGAAGAGTAGCACGATCGATACAATCAAGCAATTCTTTTTTATTTATTTCCACCTTAGTCTCATAATCGCTGGAGAGCATCTGTTCAATCCTGAAGTACTCACCCTCAATCAGACGGGACACAACCGTTGTCTGGTCAAACTCAAATACAATGTGGTTATTTGTGAAGAACAGGCGTACCTCATCTCCTACTTCTCCTGATAAAATCTTGCTCACTTCCGTGAGTGTCTTTCCAGGAACGACAACCTTCTTGTGACCGTAAGTATCCTTTAATTCGATTTTCCGAATCGATATTCGATGACCATCTAATGATACGACTTTCAGTTCATTTTCATTGATTTCAAATAATTCTCCGGTCATCATTTTGTTATTTTCATTTGCCGCAATCGAAAAAATCGTCTGACGAATTACTTCTTTCAAAGTAAACTGGGACAGGGCTATGGAATCATTTTTTTCTACATATGGAAGATAAGAAAAGTCCTCCCCGGATTTTCCGGAAATATTAAACTTAGCTTTTTCGCAGGTAATGGTTGCCTGTAACTTTGCATCTGTTTCTATAACTATATCATTTTCCGGTAATTTTCGAATAATTTCAGAAAAAATCTTTGCATCCAGTGCAATAATACCTTTATCTAAGATCTCACCGGTCACTTTTGTTTCAATTCCAAGTTCCATATCATTAGAAGTTAACTTAATTTCATTGGTGGAAGCATCGATTAAGATACATTCCAGTATTGGCATTGTTGTTTTAGAAGGAACAGCTTTCATAACAATGTTAACGCTTTTTAATAAATCTGATTTTGAGCAGACAATCTTCATAATGTGGGTAACTCCTTTCGAGCCCGCTATATAATAAATTAGTAAGAGAATTAGTAGTCTTAACCTTAGGGGCTGTTAGTTTGTGAATAAGTCTGAAGAGGCCTGTGTGTATAAGCCTCCCGTAAATTAATAAGTATGTGAAAAAGTCTCTGAAATTAAAGTATAAAAATCAGGTTATCAACAGAGCCCCTTAAAAATCATTATTATACACACATTTGAAGGTAGTTTTCAACAAAATCGTGTGGATTGTTTTAAAAGGGAAAAATCTACTGCCAATACCCATATTTTCTATTGTTTAAATTGAGGTGGGGAATATAAATTATAATATTGATCATTCACCTTAATTTGGATTGATTTTTTTCTTTATAATTTCCACCGTATTGCGGACATTATCGGATTTCGCCATCTCATTATTAATATTCTTACAGCCATGGATGATGGTGGTATGATCCTTCTTGCCCATAATATTTCCAATGGTTTTCAAGGGAGTTTCTGTCATTTCCCGGCATAGAAACATCGCAATCTGTCGTGGAAATACGATTTCTGAGTTACGTTTGTTGCCTTTTAAGTCTTCCGGACGTAAATGAAAATGTTCCGCAACGATATCAATGATCAGTTCCGGGGTGATTTCACGATTTTCATCCGGAGAAATGATATCTTTTAAGGCTTCTTCCGCCAAACCTACCGTAATTTCACGTTTTTCTAAATTGCTGAAAGCCATTAATTTATTCAGGGCGCCTTCCAGCTCACGGATATTGGACTTGATATTTGTCGCAATGTATTTAATAACATCATCATCAATCTGATAACCGTCCAACTCTTCTTTTTTTCGTAGAATCGCCATCCTTGTTTCGTAATCCGGCGAAGAAATATCAGCAATCAAGCCCCATTCGAAGCGGGATCTGAGCCTTCCTTCCAGTGTCTGGATTTCTTTCGGAGGTTTATCGGAGGAGATAATAATCTGTTTTTTGGATCCGTGGAGATCATTAAAGGTATGGAAAAATTCTTCCTGTGTAGATTCTTTTCCTATAATAAACTGGATATCGTCGATGAGCAGGACGTCGATATTCCGGTATTTTTCACGAAATTTTGTCATTGCAGTATTATTTCCGTTACGAATTGCTTCAATCAATTCATTTGTAAATGACTCACTTGTTACGTATAATACCTTGGACAGCGGATTTCTTTCTAATATAAAGTGGGCAATAGAGTGCATTAAATGGGTTTTTCCAAGACCAACACCTCCATATATAAAGAGGGGGTTGTACATTTCTCCGGGTGATTCCGCAACTGCCAGCGATGCTGCATGGGCAAAATTGTTATTTCCACCAACTACAAAAGTGTCGAAAGTATATTTAGGATTCAAATTGGCTTTTTCCAAATTTTCATTTAAAGTAGAGGCAGGCGGCATTGATTTCTCTATCGTTTTCGCTTGTTCAGGTAAAATAAATTCAATATTATAATCCAGTCCCGTGATCTCGGCGACCGCTACTTTAATAGGAAGTGTATACTTCTTACTTATATAATTAAGCCCCATCTGCTCGGATGGAACTAAGATTGTAATCGTGCTGTTTTCTATAATGTGGACCTTTAATGGTTTTATCCAGGTATTAAAGGAAACATCCGATAACTCGTGTTCTAGTTTTACTGTATACAGTATTTCTTCCCATTTTTCTATTATGATGTCCATGTTAACGACTCCTTAAATATATTCTTCCGTTTTTCGCATTGGTAAAAATCCGCTTATTTTCTGGAGTTTATCCAAAAACAATACAAATTTGTACTGTGTGGATGACCCTCAGAAAAACACAACAATAAATGATTGCAGCTAAATGTTATCCACAATCATTCATTTAGAGATAGATTTCCTTATCTAATTCTAAACTAAGTTAAGCAATTTAGCAATCAGAAATTTTGGAAATAACACTTTGTGAACATATTTATCCACTTTCATCCAAAAATTTCGACATCGTTGTGAATAACCAAATCCACAAATCCACATAGAATACAGGCTTTATTTACGGGGGATGTCCTGTAAAATTAAAGTTTTTCACATTTTTGGAAAAAGTTATACACAAGTTATCCCCAATTTGTGGATAACTTTATGTAAACCGTAAAAAATAAGTGTGGAAAACTAAAAAGAGGGTAAAGAATATAAAAAAATAAAGGAATAGCTTGACTTACGGCATATTTATGAATATAATTGAAATGATGTTTTTAAGCATGTAAAATTTAATTTACCAATTATGTTAATAGATATTTGGTTAGATAGAAGGAGGTGCCAGACTCATGAAAATGACATTCCAACCCAAAAAGAGATCCAGAGCTAAGGTTCACGGATTCAGAGCTAGAATGAGCACAGTAGGCGGAAGAAAAGTTATCGCTGCTAGAAGAGCAAAAGGAAGAAAAAAATTATCAGCATAGGCCGCAGATTTGTGGCCTTTTCTTCTCTTTAAATGATTGGTAAAGGATGGCCTATGGTATTTTCAGAATCATTGAAAAAAAACAAAGATTTCCAGTGTGTATATAGGAAAGGGAAATCTTTTGCAAACAGATATTTAGTAATGTATGTCTTAGAAAATCAGTTATCCGGGAACCGTCTTGGGATATCGGTAAGTAAAAAAGTTGGCAATAGTGTAGTAAGGCATGGATTAACAAGATTGCTGAGAGAGAGTTACCGGCTGAATGAATCCGGTTTTATGCCTGGATATGATATTGTGGTAGTTGCGAGGGTGAGCGCCAAAGATAAAGGCTTTGCCGAGATCCAGAGCGCGCTTTTGCATTTAGGGAAACTTCATAACATATTTCATATAGAAAAGATTGATGGTAAATGAAAAAATTATTAATCGGTTTGATTAAATTATATAGAAAATATCTATCGCCATTAAAAAGCACCCATTGTCCTTATATACCTACGTGCTCACAGTACGGGTTAGAGGCAATTGAAAAACATGGTGCTGTTAAAGGAACCATCTTGACCTGCTGGAGGATACTGAGATGTAATCCTTTTTCTAAGGGTGGATATGATCCGGTCCCTTAGAGTGTGTGACTAATTTAGGAGGAAAAAGTCTTGTCGAAAATGTTGTTAACAAAAAGTACAACTTTCATTATTGGACCTGTTGCGGTTGCTTTAGGTTTTATCATGAATGCAATTTACCTGTTCTTGAATAATCTGTTCAATATTCAAAACATTGGTCTTTGTATTATTCTATTTACAATTGTTATTTATATGCTGCTGATGCCGCTTACGATCAAACAGCAAAAGTTTTCTAAACTTTCAGCACAGATGAACCCTGAACTTCAGGCGATTCAGAAAAAATATAAAGGTAAACAGGATCAGGCTTCTATGATGAAGATGAACGAAGAAACAAAAACTGTTTACTCAAAATATGGTGTATCCCCTATGGGAAGCTGTTTGCAGCTTCTGATCCAGATGCCGATCTTATTCGCTTTGTATAAGGTAATCTGGAATATTCCGGCTTATGTAGGCGGGATCAAAGATGCATTTATGCCTTTAGTGGACAAGTTACTGAATAACTCTGCAGCGCAGACATTTTTAACTGATATTGCAACAAAGAATCAGATTAACTTTGAAAGTGCAGGATACAAGGCAGAGACAATTGTAGATACCTTATATAAATTCAAACCGGATGACTGGACAAACCTGGCTGGTAAATTCCCGGATTTGAGCAGCCTTATCACCGGAACACAGGATAAGGTAGACCATTTCAATAATTTCCTTGGATTAAATATCGCGGATGCTCCCATGAGTATGCTTCAGGCGGGACTTAAAACAGGAGCTATTCTTGTTATTATAGGAGCAATTGCAATTCCTGTTCTGGCTGGTTTAACACAGTGGTTTAACACCAAACTGATGCCGCAGCCGGATGCAAACGGACAGGGCGGTACCATGGCAAGTTCCATGAAGACCATGAATATGATCATGCCGATCATGTCTGCAGTATTCTGTCTCACATTGCCGGCTGGTATGGGACTCTACTGGATCGCTGGTGCTGTAATCAGAAGTGTTCAGCAGATTATCGTTAACAAACACATGGACAGCGTAGATGTGGATGCACTGATTTCCAAAAACCTGGAGAAGCAAAATAAGAAACGTGAAAAGATGGGACTGCCTCCTCAGAAGATATCCAATCAGGCAAAATTAAATGTAAAGAACATTAATGAACCTGTTTCACATCCTTCCACACGTGCGAAGGCTAATGTGAAAAAAGAAATGTCAGAAGAAGATATCAAGAAATCTACCGAATATTATAATCAAACCGCAAATGCAAAACCTGGAAGTATTGCTTCCAAAGCAAGAATGGTTCAGCAATACAATGAGAAGAATAAGAAATAGGAGGGTTTTCTTATGGATTACATTAAAGTGTCTGCAAAAACAGTTTCGGATGCTATCATTGAAGCATCAATTCAATTGGAAACATCCAGTGACAATATTGAATATGAAGTACTTGAGAATGGAAGCTCGGGATTTTTGGGATTTGGTAGCAAACCGGCTGTCATTCGTGCAAGAAAGAAAGAATCTGTAGAAGATATTTTAGATACTCCTTTTTATACTACGCAGGAAAGCGTTGTGAAAAAGGAAGAAAAGCCTGTAAAGAAAGAACCCGTTCGAAAAGATAGTGTAAAACAAGAAAGCGTTAAAAAAGAAACCTTTAAAAAAGAAAGCATTAAAAAAGATAGTTTTAAGAGGGAACCTGCTTATAAAGAGGTCAAAGAGAGTTCCGAAGAAGTAAGAGAAGTAAAAGAAACGGTTAAGGTATCCAAAACTCCAGCCAATAAAGAAGAGGTCGAGCAGTCTGCTTATGAATTTTTGCAGGGCGTGTTTAAAGCCATGGAAATGAATGTGGAAATTAAAGTTGAATTTTCAGATGATACCCTGAGTGTGGATTTAAATGGAGATGATATGGGAGTCCTGATTGGTAAAAGAGGACAAACCCTGGATTCTCTGCAGTATCTTACAAGTCTTGTGGTTAACAAAGGGAAAGCTTCTTATACCCGTGTGAAGCTGGATACGGAGAATTACAGAAACAGAAGAAAAGAAACATTGGAGAACCTGGCAAGAAACATTGCATTTAAGGTTAAGAAGACAAAGAGACCGGTATTTTTAGAGCCAATGAATCCTTATGAGAGAAGAATTATTCACTCAGCACTTCAGAATGATCCATATGTTACTACACACAGTGAAGGGGAAGAGCCTTATCGTAAAGTAGTTGTTACATTAAAAAAATAATAATTTTATTATAAGGGGGTGTCGTGCAATTCCTCAGTGTATCCAAATATGGATAGGGTTAATGAGCTGGGAAATTGCAAGGCACCCTTTTATGTATTGAGAAATAGTGCCGCAGTAAATGCGGCACAGGAGGAGAGTGTGAAAGAAGGACACTTGCACACCATTTATGAAAGCCGCAGTAAATGCGGCACAGGAGGTAGGAAACATGAAAACGGATACCATTGCAGCCATTTCAACAGCAATGTCGGCTTCCGGAATCGGAATCGTCAGAATGAGCGGCAGCGAGGTTTTTGAAATTATAGAGCGGATATATCAGTCAAAAGGAAAGAAAAAAAAGTTGTCCCAGGTGCCGACCCATACCATACATTACGGATACATTATGGATGGCAGTGAAATGGTGGATGAAGTACTGGTAATGGTGATGAGAGGACCGCGCAGTTTTACTGCGGAGGATACGATTGAGATTAACTGCCACGGTGGTGTCTACGCCATGAAACGAATTCTGGAGACGGTTATTAAGAATGGTGCAAGACCGGCAGAACCCGGAGAATTTACAAAGAGGGCATTTCTAAACGGAAGAATGGATTTATCTCAGGCGGAGGCGGTAATTGATGTAATTAATGCGAAAAATGAATATGCGCTGAAAAGTTCTGTGAGCCAGTTAAGAGGAGCGGTCATGGATGTGATTAAGGAAATCCGTGAGCAGATTATTTACCATATTGCATTTATTGAATCTGCTTTAGATGATCCTGAGCATATCAGCCTGGATGGGTACGGGGATGAACTTCAGAAAGTAAATGATCAGTTAATTGGTAAATTAGAGAAGTTGATTGCTTCATCAGAAGATGGTAAGATGATGAAGGAAGGAATCCGAACCGTAATCGTAGGTAAGCCGAATGCAGGAAAGTCTTCCCTGTTAAATATTCTGGTAGGAGAGGACAGGGCGATTGTCACGGATATCGCGGGGACAACCAGAGATATTTTAGAAGAGACCATACAGATTCACGGAATCAGTCTGAATATTATTGATACAGCGGGAATACGCAGTACAGAAGATGTGGTAGAGAAGATTGGGGTGTCCAGGGCAAAAGAGTATGCGAAGGATGCGGATCTGATTATTTATGTGGTGGATTCCTCTACAGAACTGGATGAAAATGACAGTGAAATTATAAAAATGTTAAAGAATAAAAAAGCAATTATTTTGCTTAATAAGACGGATCTTAATATGGTGACTTCAGAAGAGATGTTAAAAGAAAGAATTGATAAGCCTGTGATTCCTATTTCAGCTAAAGAAAACAAGGGAATTGATTCTCTGGAAACTACTTTAAAGGAAATGTTTTTCCATGGTGAAATTTCCTTTAATGATGAAGTATATATTACGAATATACGCCATAAGACGGCACTTGCCAATGCCCTTGCAGGATTAAAGCAGGTAAGGGAAAGTATTGAAATGGGAATGCCGGAAGATTTTTATTCCATTGATTTGATGAGTGCATACGAAGAACTGGGTGGAATTATTGGGGAATCCGTAGGTGAGGACCTGGTTAATGAAATATTCAGTAAGTTTTGTATGGGAAAATAGAAAGGATAGAACATGAATACCATAGAAGAAAATGTGGATGTGGTTGTAGTTGGAGCCGGACATGCAGGATGTGAAGCAGCACTTGCCAGCGCCAGACTGGGCCTTGAGACAATTGTATTTACAGTCAGTGTAGACAGCATTGCCCTGATGCCCTGTAATCCCAATATCGGAGGAAGTTCCAAAGGGCATCTGGTACGGGAAATAGACGCTCTTGGCGGGGAAATGGGCAAGAATATAGATAAGACCTTTATACAGTCCAAGATGTTAAATAAATCAAAGGGACCGGCGGTACATTCTCTGAGAGCCCAGGCGGACAAAGCCGATTACAGCCGGGAGATGAGAAAAATACTTGAGAATACAGACCACCTGACGATTAAGCAGGCAGAAGTGACGGAAATTATTGTGGAAGATGGTAAAATCAGCGGGGTAAAAACCTTTTCAGGAGCAGTGTATCGTTGTAAAGCATGTGTTTTATGTACCGGAACTTATCTGAAATCCCGTTGTATTTATGGCGATATCAGTAATTATACAGGACCAAACGGACTTCAGGCAGCAAACTACCTGACTGATTCCCTGAAGGAAAACGGAATAGAAATGTTTCGCTTTAAAACAGGAACGCCAGCCAGAATTGACAAGCGGTCCATTGATTTTAGTAAAATGGAAGAACAGTTTGGTGATGAGAGAGTGGTGCCCTTTTCATTCTCTACCAATCCGGAAGATGTGCAGATTGACCAGGCATCCTGCTGGCTTACCTATACAAACGAAAATACCCACGAAATTATTAAAAATAACCTGGACAGGTCCCCTCTGTATTCCGGTATGATTGAAGGAACGGGACCCAGATACTGTCCGTCAATCGAAGATAAAGTCGTTAAATTCTCCGATAAAAACAGACATCAGGTATTTATTGAGCCGGAAGGACTTCATACCAATGAAATGTACGTGGGCGGAATGTCCAGTTCTCTTCCCGAGGATGTACAGAATGCAATGTACCGAACGGTACCGGGGTTAGAAAATGCTAAAATTGTAAGAAATGCATATGCAATTGAGTACGATTGTATTAATCCCAGACAGTTAAATGCGGCATTGGAATTTAAAAATATAAAAGGTCTTTTCAGCGGCGGACAGTTTAACGGCAGTTCGGGTTATGAAGAGGCGGCGGCCCAGGGGCTGGTAGCGGGAATAAATGCAGGTCTGAAGATACTTGGAAAAGAGCTGCTGGTACTGGATCGTTCAGAATCTTATATTGGTGTATTAATTGACGACCTGGTAACAAAGGAGAATCATGAGCCATACCGTATGATGACGTCCCGTTCAGAGTACCGTCTCTTGCTCAGACAGGATAATGCAGATCTGCGGCTGAGAAAAAAGGGGTATGAAGCAGGTTTAATCCCAGAAGAGGATTATAAGGCTCTATTGGAAAAAGAAAGACAAATTATGGAAGAGACGAAAAGAGTAGAGCATACAAATATTGGGGCTTCTAAGGAGGTTCAAAGTTTTCTGGAAGCACATAACAGCACCATTTTAAAGACCGGAACTACTCTGGGTGAATTAATCAGAAGACCGGAATTGACTTATGAAATGCTAAGTGAAATAGATGATGCCCGTCCGCAGCTGTCGGAAAGTGTTCAGGAACAGGTTAATATTAATATTAAGTATGAAGGATACATTAAACGCCAGTTAAAACAAGTAAATCAGTTTAAAAAGCTGGAAAGCAAAAAGATTCCGGAAAATATTGATTATGATGATATCAGCGGACTTCGGATAGAAGCAAAACAGAAATTAAAACTATATATGCCAATGTCAATCGGACAGGCGTCCAGAATATCCGGTGTAACGCCTGCAGATATTTCAGTGCTATTGATATATATGGAACAATACGGCAGGAGGTCATAATGGCGGATAAGAATAAAGTGCTGGTCAGTGGATGTCTGGAGCTGGGGATTCAGCTGACAGATAATCAGATTAATCAGTTTGAGACATATTATGAGTTATTAGTAGAGTGGAATAAGGTAATGAACCTTACCGGGATCACAGAGTACGACGAGGTTATGCAGAAACACTTCGTAGACAGCTTATCTATCGTTAGGGCTGTGGATATGGGGCAATGCAAAAAAGTCCTGGATATGGGCACAGGAGCGGGCTTCCCGGGCATCCCAATTAAGATTGTGTTTCCTCATTTAGAAGTTGTGCTTCTGGATTCACTAAATAAGAGAATTAAATTTTTAAACGAAGTAATCGAAAAGTTGGGTTTATCCGATATAACTGCCATTCACGGCAGGGCAGAAGATTATGCAAAACAGAAAGAATACCGGGAAATGTTTGATCTTTGTGTTTCCAGGGCAGTTGCAAATCTGTCTTCTTTGTGTGAATATTGTATACCATATACAATGTTACATGGAAAGTTTATTTCGTATAAGTCCGGCAATATAGAAGAAGAATTAGAAAATGCAAAAAATGCAGTTTTTCTGTTGGGCGGTAAAATGCAAAATACAGATAAGTTTACTCTTCCGGGAAGTGATATTGAACGTTCTCTTATCGTTATTGAGAAAGTAAAGAAGACTCCCGGAAAATACCCCAGAAAGGCAGGGCTGCCGGCAAAGGAGCCAATCGCCTGAGCAGGGGAATAAAAAGTCCTGTAGTTAATGTAGTAATGTAGCAGACAGGTCTGTCACTTGTGAAAGAAAGTCATACATTATGGGAATGATATAGGCGGTTAATGCTGCTGTTTAATAAATCTTGATTATATGGGTGGCAGGTTAAATTGCTATAGCAGTACTGGGGGTATTTTAGTGATTGAAACTGATACTTCTTAATATTCTGACAATATACCGGGTGTATTTGTTTGATCTGACAAATGCTTAGCTGTTTATTTTGATTAATTGCATAAGAATTTAGCTTTATGTTTATAATATTCTGTTTTTTAAGCGGTTTAGAAAATGTTTAATTGATATTGGACTAATAAACATAAAATTGTTTTTTAATATTAGTTTTATCTGCAGATATAATTGAATTTGAATTTGTATAATTAATTTTTAGGTAGTATAAAGTTTAAATTATAATCAATGAAAATTATGTTTATTAGCGATATTTTATTTATTTGAATAAATAAATGAACAAAAACGTAAACGATTAAAAAATAAAAGAATACAGACTAAAAGGATAAACTAAAAAAAGTATAAATGAAAAAAGTAAAAGCATAAATGAAAAAAAGTAAAAGTATAAATGAAAAAAAGTAAAAGTATAAATGAAAAAAAGAAAAAATATAAACGAGTAAAAAAATATAAGTTAAATGAACTAGAAATACAAGGCTCAATTATTTACAAATATACTATTAACAATACAAGTCTTTGATTAGCAAGTTCGAGTTCGTGATAAGTTCATCCGGTTATAAAATATTATATTTAGATTGAGCTGAGAAAAACCCATTGTATATAATGGTTGTGTAACACAATTAAAAACGTAAACCATTAAAGTGCGTAAATTATTAGATTATTAGATTTAGTAGTAGTGTAAAAAAACGAAATCCATTAATCATTAGACTACTAAGTTTAATAGAAGCTAAAAGTTTTTCTAAGCTCCCAGGTTTCACGTGAAAAAAAGTAAGTTTATAGTAGTAAGTGTAAAAGTTAAAAAATAAGAAAATGATCTAAAATAAAAAGACAAGCAATCATACATAATGTTGATTGTTTGTCTTTTTATTTTAAAGAAATATATTTAATTGTTCCAGGAAAGTATCAGCAGATTCCACTTGTGGAAGTGACTTTGTATCATTGACATAAGCTGTTTCGATAGCAGGATTGATTTCCATATAATCATCAATAATGCTACCCATATCCTGGCATTTGTTTCCGGCAATGATAAAAATGCTATTGTTAATTTCCTTAAGGGCATGAGCAATATTTACATTCAAATAAAGACCATTCAGACTGGAAAGCAGATATTTTCCGCCACTATCTTTTAAATGAGCTGCTTCATAATATACGTCGATATATTTTCCTTTCAAACGGAATGGATTATATATATATTCTTCTGTAAAGCGATATTCCAAATTGGATCTGTTAATGATCATATTATAAACGGATGTACCTATAATTGGAAGATCCATTAATACTTTTGTTACTTTAGAACGTTTTCCAGGTATGCTGTTTAATTTAGAGAGTTTTTCCGGGTTTATCATAAATATTTTATTAAATAATTCCGAATCATTATGGCACGCCATTATAACAAAAGAAGATGAAATGCCGGTTGCAGCAACATCTGTTTTTTGTCCAATTACTTTTTTTATAAAATCTGTAACTAATTGAACATATAAAAAGTTTGTGTATGTTAAATTAGGCTTATCGGATCGTCCGCATCCTAATAAGTCAATAGCATAAACGGTATGATTCTTTGATAATTTACGAACTACTTCGTTCCATTCATAAGTGGATGAATAAGGAGTAAGATCATGAATTAAAAGCAAAGGGTTTCCATGACCGGTTTTGGTATAAAATATATTACCAAATCTCCACTCAAAAAAGTTTCCTGTATTTGCATTTAACATATTTTTTATTACAGCGGCTGAGGCTATACATTTATTAATAATGTGCATCACAGCAATTGCAAAAGTGGTAAGTAAAATCGTAGTTTTTATTTTGTGTTTCATAATGCTGTAACCCCTTTCTAAACAAAATCGTGATTATCTAATCACGCAAACCTTATCTATATTATAATCTATATTGCATAGACTTACAATTCTTTTTTTCTGGTAATACCTTTTTAAAAGTAATACAAATTTAAAAATAAAGCAATTTAAGGGAATATGAAAAACTGCTTTCCTAATGTCGGAATTTAGTATATGATAGTATATAGGAAGAAAAGAATAATAAGATTTATTAAAAATAGATGATGTTGTAAGAAGGAAAAATAATGATAAAGGAATACATAGAAGATAAGCTGAGAACGAACAGACTACAATTTGAAATATTAGATAGAGAGTATCAAACCATTCGCAAAAGTGAAGGTGAAATTAATGAGCACATAAGAAGATTACAGGAAGATGATGATATTGATTTTGTTATTTTTTCACCACGAAGTTTAAAATATTCAACAAAAAACAGTATAGTAGAATATGACCGAAAGTTGCAGGACCTCGTTCAGGAACGTGAAACTGTGAAAGGAAAAATGAACCGTCTGTTGGAGCAAAAACTGGAGTTGGACAAAATGTTTCAGGAGGCAGAAGAAAAGCAGTTAGAAAGTAGTCATATTGGTATGACAACTGTAGATGAAACGATAGAAATAAGTGAAGCTGTAAATAATGAAAACAGTAAAGAAAATGAAGAAAATAAATCTGGTAATGGTAGTGAAAATAAGGATAGTTTAATTGCTAATAGTAGGGATGGAATAATGTCTGCTAAGTCAGAGCAGGATATGGAAGAACAAAAAATTAAAAATTGGAATGAAAAGGGAACTATTAAAATAAAAACAAATGGAAACACTGGAAAATTCTTTGATGCTCTGGCACATAAAAAAGGAAATACCAGTGCAAGAGTAGTAAGGACTGGGCTTAATCCTAATTTAAAATTAGATTATAACTCGGAAAACTCCAGGGATAGAAGAGAGATAAAAAACGTATTAGAGAAAAAAAGTCTGGTGGAAACCCCTGTTAATTCTTTTATAAATATAGTAGAAGGTAAAAGTATAGATGTAGAAGAACCTGCTAATAATATAAATATAGATAATAATGAGGAAAATATATACGACAGCATTGAAAAAGAAGATAGTGTAAGCAAAGTCGATGCTGGCAGTAATCATTTTATAAACATTATAGAAGGTTCGGATAGAAGAAACACTGTCTTGGATAAAGAGGAGCATGATATAGTAAACTTTGGTAATGCTACGGATAGTTCTTTGGAAAATAAGTTTTTAAGCAGCAGATCTAAGGGGCGTAAGACAGGTGATAAGGTAATTCGAAGCGATGATATGCAAAAATTATTATCAAAGATAGAATTATGCCAAAAGTTGTTACTTATAAACAAAGAAGAATGTAATCTAGAGTTAAAAAATCTAAAATATGTGTTGGAAAACCTCGTTTAATATGATTTCAATGTTTCACGTGAAACATTGAAATCTTAAATTTTACATAAATGATGTTTCACGTGAAACATTTTTATAGATTATCATTTCGATAAGTGCTATAATGTAAAAGTATAAATTAAGAAAGGGATTAAATTATGGGAAGAACGATCGTAGTTGCTAATCAAAAGGGCGGCGTAGGAAAAACTACTACGGCCATTAATTTATCTGCTTCCCTGGCAGAATTAGGTCAAAAAGTTTTAATCATAGATATGGATCCTCAGGGTAATGCTACCAGTGGTGTTGGCGTTGAAAAAGAGGATACGGAAAATACAGTATATGAATTATTATTAGGACAATGTACAATAGAAGATTGTATGATAAAGGATGTATATGAAAATCTTTGTTTATTGCCTTCTAATATAAATTTGGCTGCTGCGGAGATCGAGCTTATTGATATTGAAGAAAAAGAATATATATTAAAAAAAGAAGTCGCTAAAGTAAAGGATAATTTTGATTTTATTATCATTGACTGCCCCCCTTCTCTTAGTATGCTTACAGTAAATTCTATGTGTGCATCAGATACAGTTTTAGTACCGATTCAATGTGAGTACTATGCATTGGAAGGATTGACACAATTAATGCATACCATAAATTTAGTTAGAGAAAGATTAAATCCTGATCTGGAAATAGAAGGTGTAGTATTCACCATGTATGATGCTCGTACAAATCTTTCGTTACAGGTAGTGGAAAATGTTAAGAATAATCTAAATCAAACTATTTATAAAACAATTATTCCACGTAACATACGTCTTGCAGAAGCACCAAGTCACGGAATGCCAATTAATATTTATGATTCTAAATCAACTGGAGCGGAAAGCTATAAATTATTGGCGGAAGAAGTGATACATAGAGGAGAAGAAGAATGGTAGCAAAAAAAACTGGTTTGGGAAAAGGACTGGATTCATTAATACCGACACATAGTTCCTCCCAAAAAACTACAGTCAAAGAAGTAAAAGAAGAAAAGCAGCAGGTCAAGACAGTAGTTAAACAGGAAGAGTTTAAAATTAAAATTACAGAAATAGAACCGAATAGAGAACAGCCCCGTAAAAAGTTTGACGAAGATGCACTTTTAGAACTTGCAGAGTCCATTAAGCAGTTTGGAGTAATACAGCCCTTGATTGTGCAAAAGAAGGGAGATTATTATGAAATTATAGCAGGAGAGCGCCGTTGGAGAGCTGCTAAAATGGCAGGACTTAAAGAAATTCCGGTAATCATTAAGGACTATACAAATCAGGAACGAGTTGAAATTTCATTAATCGAAAATATTCAAAGAGAAGATTTAAACCCAATTGAAGAGGCGCATGCATACAAACGTTTATTAAACGAATTTAGTCTAAAACAGGATGAAGTTGCGGAAAGAGTATCAAAAAGCCGTACAGCTGTAACAAACTCTATGCGTTTACTTAAACTGGATGACCGGGTTCAACAGATGGTGATTGATGATATGATATCAACTGGTCATGCAAGGGCCTTGTTATCAATCGAAGATAAGGAATTACAGTATACCGTTGCAAATAGGATATTTGATGAAAAGTTAAGTGTTCGTGAGACAGAAAAGCTTATGAAATCCATTCAGCTAGAGAAAACAGATAAGAAAAAAGAAGATAAGAATACTGTTAATAGTCTAATCTATAAAGATATAGAAGAGAAGATCAAAGCAATCCTGGGTACAAAAGTCATTGTTGATCATAAAGCAAATAATAAAGGTAAGATACAGATAGAATACTACTCCAATGAAGAACTTGAACGTATCGTAGAAATGTTAGAATCAATCAGATAGGGGAGCTATTAAATGGAAAGTAAAATCATCAATGCTTTAGGAATCGATCCGGGGATTATTTTAATTCTTATGATGATCATGATAATCATCCTGTTTGTATTCCAGATAAAAAATTCATTTAAAATGGATCGTTTTATGAAAAAGTATAAGACTTTCATGAAGGGGAAAGATGGAATATCATTAGAAAAAACCATCCTTCACAATATAAATGATATTGATATGCTGATGGAGTCCAGTAAAAATCACATGGAGGAAATCAGGCAAATAAAAGAAATACAAAATAAGACTTTGAATAAGACCGCAATTGTAAAATACGATGCATTTAAGGAAGTTGGAGGTAAATTAAGTTTTGCCCTGGCGATGTTAGATAAGGACAATAATGGACTTGTAATTAATGCAATTCACAGCAGAGAAGGATGTTACACTTATATCAAAGAAATTGTAAAGGGTGAATCCTATATTGTACTTGGTGAAGAAGAAAAAGAAGCACTTAGACAAGCAGTAAATGCCCATACAGAAATATAAAGTGTCATCGAAAAAGCAGTTATTATGTAAATAATCTGCTTTTTTTTGACCCTTTACGAATGATGAAAAATAGGTTATTATATAAGGTAGAAATTTAATATAACAGGGATTTTATAGTAAAATTAAGATAGAAGAGAGGACATTCAAACATGTTAGATATAAAATTTTTAAGAGAAAATCCGGAAGTTGTAAAACAAAATATTCGCAATAAATTCCAGGATTATAAACTTGAAAAGGTAGACGAAGTTTTAAGATTAGATCAGGAAAACAGAGATATTAAAAAAGAAGTAGAATCTCTAAGAGCTGAACGTAACAAACTTTCCAAACAAATTGGCGGATTAATGGCACAGGGAAAGAAAGAAGAAGCAGAAGAGATCAAAAAACAGGTTGCTTCTCAAGCTGAAAGATTAAATGAATTATCCGAAAAAGAAAGAAATGTAGAAGAAGATCTTAAAAAAATAATGATGGTTATACCGAATATCATTGATCCTTCTGTACCCATCGGAAAAGATGACAGTGAGAATGTGGAAATTCAAAAGTATGGAGATCCTTTTGTACCAGAATTTGAAATTCCTTACCATACAGAAATTATGGAAAAATTTGACGGTATTGACTTAGACAGTGCAAGAAAAGTAGCAGGTAATGGATTTTATTATCTGATGGGTGATATCGCAAGACTTCATTCAGCTGTTATTTCTTACGCACGTGATTTTATGATTAACCGTGGGTTTACTTACTGCATTCCTCCATTTATGATCCGTAGTGATGTAGTAACAGGAGTTATGAGTTTTGCAGAAATGGAAGCTATGATGTATAAAATAGAGGGTGAAGACCTTTATTTAATTGGTACAAGTGAGCATTCTATGATTGGTAAGTTCATTGATACAATTATTCCGGAAGAACAGCTTCCAAAAACTATGACAAGCTATTCACCTTGTTTCCGTAAAGAAAAAGGAGCACATGGTATTGAAGAAAGAGGTGTATATCGAATTCATCAGTTTGAAAAACAGGAAATGATCGTTGTTTGTAAACCAGAAGACAGCGTAGTATGGTTCGAAAAATTATGGCAGAATACAGTTGACCTGTTCCGATCTATGGACATTCCTGTTCGTACTCTGGAATGTTGTTCCGGAGACCTGGCAGACCTGAAAGTGAAATCTATTGACGTAGAAGCTTGGTCACCAAGGCAGAAAAAATATTTTGAAGTAGGAAGCTGCTCCAATTTAGGGGATGCACAGGCAAGAAGATTAAAAATACGTGTAAATGGGGAAAGTGGCAAGTACTTGGCGCATACACTGAATAATACAGTAGTTGCACCGCCGAGAATGTTGATTGCATTCCTTGAGAACAATTTAAATGAAGATGGAAGTATCCGTATACCGGAAGCATTACGTCCATATATGGGTGGTATGAGTGTTATTAAATAATTTAGAACTAAAGATAAGTCAGTTAAAAGAGCATGATCACAAAAAATTGATTGTAAGGAGGTGAATGTAGTGCACAGTTATTTAAGGGCAATCGGTTTTAGCAACCTGGAGAAAAGAAAAGAAGTGGATCAGATCGTGAAAGACATCTGTGAAAATAATGAAAAGAAGCAAGTGGTAGAAGAAAATGAAGGTGCATTTATTGAGATGTCAAAAGATTTTGGCCAGGATATAGGCATTACAGTTTGCGGGGAATTAGATGAGCAGGGGTTCCACCAGGAATATTATTTTCCGTATTTCAGAGGGACTGGAATTACCAGTGATGAAGATCTGGTAATTGAAAAACATGTAGGCAAAGAATCCTTTGCAGGTGTGTGTGAAGATATCAGAGTAGGAGTATCTTTGATTTTTTATCTCCAGAATGCAGCAGATTATAAGATGCAGGCTAATTTAAATAAATTAAGCGGCCAAAATATTAGTACTACATTTTCGGGATTATCCACAAAAGGAAAGATCTTACTTCCGATTCAGAAAAGTGAACAGCAGATTGATACCGATAAAGAGGCTACAAAGAATCGAAATCATTTAATTGCGGCAGCAAGAAACGGTGATGAAGATGCAATTGAAAGCCTGACGTTAGAAGATATAGATACTTATACAATGATATCCAGACGCATTATGCAGGAAGATGTATTTACGATTGTTGATACATTTTTCATGCCTTACGGCATGGAATGCGATCAGTATCATATCATGGGTGAAATTAAAACCTGTAATAAAGTAAAAAATACATTGAGCCAGGAAGAAATTTATCAGATGAAAATATTGTGCAATGAGATGGTATTTGATATCTGTATAAATGAAAAAGATTTATTAGGAGTTCCGGAAGAAGGAAGAAGATTCAAAGGTGTAATCTGGCTTCAGGGACATTTGAATTTTCCGGAATAAAAAGTGTTGTGTTTCAAACAGCTATTGTGCATATGCTGGCAATGGCTGTTTTTTTAAGTAAATGTTTAAATTGACTTGACTTTTCAGGTTAAAAAGTGTAATATTTATAAAGTAACTTTTATGCTTGTCCCCTTAGTAAAATGGATATTACGAATCCCTCCTAAGGATTAAGTGCAGGTTCGATTCCTGCAGGGGACGGTTAAGTAAAAATTTAAACAGAGATGCCTGTTGTATTGGGGTCTCTGTTTTTTTGTTTTTTCAAATCCTATTATAGCTAGTCTAATATTCATATATGCTGCTATAGATTAATTCAATTCTGTACAAAGTGTTAATAGTAAACAAGAATAATTATTCGCATTTGTAATAATCTGATTTATGTATAATACTGCATATTGAAAGAAAGTTAATGAAAGTGCCACAGACTGTTATAATGCTTTTGCAAGGCGTTTATCTATTATTCATATGTGCATATGATTAAACTTAAGGGATGATCCAGGAATGGATTATCTCTGTTTTTTGTTTAAGATTGTAAATTTGCCCTGTAATATTATTTATTATAAGAATATAATAAAAAAATGGAAAAAGCGCAACCTTTTTTCTTGATAGATCATCTAATCAATGTGCACATAAATAATGAAACAAGAAAAGCATTAATTATAAGAAGCTGATATAATAAACAGCAATAACAAATTACAATAATAAATACTAATTATAAACAGCAATAATAACCAGCCATTAATAAATACAAATACATCTTTTAGGTTTGTATCTATTTGTTGTTATATAAAGGGCGAAGCGAAAGGAATAATATAAAAATGGAGAACATGCAGGAAGAAGATCTGTTGCTTGTCCGAAAGGCAAAAAAGGGCGATTCACAGGCTTATGGAGAGCTAATTAAATTTCATAAAGAATATCTTTACCGAACAGCATTTTCCTATGTGAAAAATCAGGATTTGGCACTGGATGTTCTTCAGGAGACTACCGTTCAGGGGTTGCTGGCAATTCATAATCTGAGAGAACCTCAGTATTTTAAGACCTGGATTACCAGAATACTATATAACTGTGCTATGCAAATGTATCGTAAGTCATCCAAAGTAATTCCTTATGCCCAGGATGAATTACCGGAAGCTGCAGAGATGCTGGTGGAAAGCGGCATTTCCCAGGAAGAAAAAATGGATCTCCATGATGCGGTAAGTCAGCTGGATGAGCCATACCGGACGCTAATTGTACTAAAATATTTTGAGGGGCTGACGATATCAGAGATATCGAAAATGTCTTCAAAGCCAGAGGGTACCATTAAATCAGACCTGTCAAAGGCAAAAAAGAAACTGCGCACGATATTGAAAGAGGGGTATATCTATGCTTAGTAAAAATGAATTTGATGAAATTCCAATACCGGAAAATATAGATGACGTAATTGATAAAGGAGTTAAGAAAGCTGTTAAATTAAAAAAAAGACAGCGGAGGAAGAAATTTATTACCACGACAACAGGCATTGCTGCCGCTGTAGCCGTTTTTTCTTTGTTCTGCGTATCTAATCCTGCCCTGGCAGCTAAAATCCCTTTAATCGGGCATATATTTGAACGGGTGGAGACTACAGTGAGTTATAAGGGAGATTTCAGTTCCACGGCAGAGGTTTTGGTGACAGAAGGAGCAGATGATGCTGATCTTGAAACAGAAATTACTAATACAGAGAATGATAATACAGAGAATAATAAAACAGAAAATGCTAAAACACAAAATGCTAATACAGAGATTAACAAAATGGACCCTGCTGATAAAAATACTGGCAAAACAAATGCCGGGATAACAGAGAATGACAAAGATGGAAATGCCAAATCCAAAGCAGAGGCTGTTAATGCCGAAAATGATGAAAAAGTAAATACAGGTGAAGAAAGTAAATATGTCAAATCTTCAAATGGATTAACGGTTACGGTTTCGGAAGTATATTATAGTACAAAAGCATTATATCTGGCTATGAGCATTAAAAATGAGGAAGAGTTCCCACAGGATTTTATAAGAACAAAAAATATGGATGATTATATTTTAGATTATGATGTATTATCGTTAAATGGGACGGCAAGCTTTAGTTTCTCAGATATTGATGTGGGACCGGAACTGTATATAGAGGGTCAGTTTATTGATAATCATACCTTTGCAGGAATTTATCGTGTACCACTGGACCAGTTTTCCTACTACCCTACAGATGAGGAGATAGCGGCAACTGGGCTTGATATCAACGATTACTGGACAGATGACATGTCTACTGATGAAGCGGCAAAAAAGGTTGATGAGTATAATTTAAAATTGAAGGAAAAGTTCCCGGATATTGGTAAACCGATTCCTATTCCAGATAGCTTTACTTATAATTTAAATATTACCGATATCTCGGGAGAACTATTTGAGACAAAAGCAAGAACGGTTACTTTCCCGGAGGGTGATACTGGTGTGGTATATGACAATCTGGTTAAGAAATATGAGGGGAATTGGGACTTCCAGTTCGATGTTGCACTGGATACCTCCAGGACCAGTATCATCGAACTTAATGACACCAATGCAGATGGTCTTGGTATTTCCAAAATTGAAAAAACACCTTATGAAATATCTGCACAGATAATCATTCCTTCTGATAAACTGAATTATGATTATTTTCTGGTTATGTTAGATAAGAACGGCGAATTGATGGATTACCAGGGCAGTTTTACAGATACCTACCAGCTCTATGGCAGGGATACCAGCACAGTTTATCTTTATATTTGTGACTATATACAGTATATGGATGAAATAAAAGGTTATTACTGGTCTCCGGATTATGAAGAAAAGAAGAAAACCAAGACTTATAAGCAGTATCTGGATGAGAAATCCCTGTACCATACCGAGGTTTCTTTTGAAGAATAAAAACTATATGATTCTAATAAGCGCTTAAAAAGAAATCATAATTTATATATTATATCTAAATATAAAAGAATAAGAGGCTCCCCGTCGATGAACCGGCAGGGAGCCTCTTATTTGTTACCAGATGTAAATCAGCTTTTCCGGAAATCTCCGGGTCTTTTTCCAGTGGTTTTTTTGAAGATAGTAAAGAAGTATGTTATATTTGCAAACCCAACAGATTCTGCAATTGATGCGGTTTTATGGGAACTGCTTTTTAATAAGTGAATTGCTTTGGCAATACGAATACGATTTAGATAGTCGGAAAAGTATTCGCTTGTTTCCATAGCAAACTGGCGGCCCAGATAGGCAGCATTTACGTTTAATTGTATTGCAAGTGTTTTCAGGGAGAGATTGATATCCTGGTAATTGTTCCGCACATAGCTGAGTGTGTTTTGAATCAGGAATGAGTAGGTGGGGTTGGTGTTTTCATCGAGCTGATCCATAAGGGTGGTAAATAAATGAAATAGCTTTTCTTCCAGTTCAGAAAGGGAGTGTGACGATTCGATTATACGGAACGCCTCTTTTTTTTGAACTTCTATGTCTGCGCTGGAGAAAAGTGATGACTTCAGTTCCTGCATGGAACAGATAATAAACTCAATCAGTTGATATTTGATATTTTCCAGGTTGTTGTTGTTATCCTGGCGAAGCATTTCGGCAAAGTACTGGCGGAGCAATTCCAGCAGGGACGTACTGTCACGTGCTTCAATAATATTTGCAAGGCTGGAATAGTCGAAGGTATAGGAAATATCTTTTTCAAGCTGAACAATGGTATCTTTCTGAAACAGATTCTGCATGATTTCTTTACGTTCTGCAGATTGAAGGCAGTATATGTAGGAAGCAGACAGGTCATGCACCGTAGATGCGTTTTCGCTAATAGAAGTTATTACTGGAAATGAAATGCGGTCCTTTAACTGCCTGACACAGGTCTGAAGCAGGCGGTCATAATCGGCATTTGTTAAGGAGTACGCATAATCCTTGAAAATAAGAATAATATTGTCAGATGTGTCAATTGCCCCATAGCAGTCGCAGGTATCCCGGCAGATCTTTTCACACAACCTGGCGGTGGAGAAATCTGCCCATTTCATGGACCGTTCCCCGCTGTGAAATAAGGGTTTCAGCAGCCCGACGCGCATTTTACTGCAGCGGAAGGTAAGATTGACAAATCGGCATTTCTCACGCAGTTCCCGGGTGTCAATCCGGTTGGTCAATACCCTTACTAAAATGTCATTTCGAAGTGCCATCATACTTTCCTGGAATTGCTGCTTCTGTGTCTGCGTATCGTCCAGCATATGAACCGTAGACATTATGGTATTAGTCAGCTCTTCCTGGTTAACGGGTTTTAGCAGATAATTAACTGCTCCATGCTGCATTGCTGTGCGAACGTACTCAAAATCATTGTATCCGCTGAGAATGATAAACTTCGGACAGTATGCCAGGTGGGAACAGAGCTCAATCAATTCCAGCCCGTTCATATTGGGCATATTGATATCAATGAGAGCGATATCAATATGCTGGTCTTTGATGTTCAGATAGGCTTTCATCCCATCCTCCGATTCAGCAACAATTTCAATTCCGTAGACTTCCCATTCGATCAGATTCCGCAGGCCGGAACGGATCAGGGGTTCATCATCCACAATAATCATTTTGTACATATTTCTCCATCTCCTTTTTCTCTAAGGCAGGAAGCGTAACTACTACCGCAGTGCCTCTGTATAATTTACTGTTAATACTGAGTCCGTATTGCTTTCCAAACAAAAGCTGGATTCTCGTATGAACATTCCTTAGTGCCAGACCATAAGAAGAGTGTGTCTGGATGCCGGCGATATGATCCTGGAGGTCAGAGAGTGTTTCTTCACGCATACCGGTGCCGTTATCGGTAATAGTCAGCGTAATGGTATTGTCGCAGACCTGGAAATGAATACTGATTTCAAGGGGCTGTCCATTTTGAGGAAAGCCATGGGTTAGGTTATTTTCAATTATTGGCTGGAGTGTAAATTTAGGTATGCCAAAATAGAGAATGTCGGGAGGTACATTCATTAAAACGCACAGCTTATCGCCAAATCGGAATTTTTGCAGCTCCAGATAAGATTCTATATAATCTATTTCATCCTCCAAATAAACAATATCATGATTAAAATCTTTCATCCAGTGGAAAAGATTTCCAAGATTAGCCAGCATTTCGGCTACTTCATAGTTATCGTCTTCCAATGCCCTCATACGGATGCTTTCCAGGGTATTAGCCAGAAAATGCGGGTTAATCTGTGCCTGGAGGGCGTAGAGTTCGGCTGTCCGCCGCTGGGTTTCAGCCAGATAGGTTTTTTTGATATACAGATCCAGAGTTTCGCACATGGTATTAAAGGTCTGGCTTAAATATCCGATTTCATCATCAGAATTTACCGGCAGCCGGGTATTAAAATCCCCCTGGCTGATCAGAGTAATTGCAGAAGCCAGGTCATGGAACCGACCTTTGTAATATTTGTGCAGCACGGTAACAATGGTAATCAGGCACAGAATACTGAGACCGGTTACCAGTATAATTTTCTGTATGATACCCCAGACGTTTTTCATTAGTTTTTCACCCGATACTGCACTAACGATCTTAAGCCCTGACAGGCTGATTGTCTTATTGGACAGAATATCACTTTCCGGAAGAAACCCCTTTTTGTACTTCAGGTTAATGTAGGAGGGATTATTGGAGTAAATTATTTTTGAAGTTCCGTTTACAACCAGATATTCCCCGTCTGCGGCATTGTCAATTTCATTGTATGTGGAACTGATTTCCTCCGGAGAAAAATTCATCATCAGATATCCGGTCACGATTTTTTTCGTTGGATAATTCATGTCATACAGTTTGCCGATAAATGTAACAACTCCGTCATTTCCCTTGGAGGACTGCGGCAGATAGGGAGGAGCTGCATCATAAATAGTAGTGAGTGTTTCCGATGCATCCTGAAATTCTTTTATATAAGGCAGAGCGTTGTAATCATAGCTGATGGAGATCTTGCGGCTGCTGACATTGGAATAGGAAAACGCATTTTTGCCGTCGGACGTAAAGAGGATGGTGTCCATAATCATGTGATCGGAATAACATAAGGCAGTCAGGTAATCGGTTATTTTATTCAGATTCCCGGATTGGTAAATCTCAGATGGGTTTGTTCTGGTGGAGGAAATTATATTGGCTATATGGTCAGTGGAGTGCATTAAGATACGTTGATTGTACATCATATTATATTTATCCAGCATAAACTGTTCAATTCTTTCGGCTGCCTCGCTGACAAGAAGCTGATCCCGCCCTTTGATATTCAACGTAAAATTAATCAGCTGGAATGAACTGGTGGCTAATGAACACAGTATAATAAGTACAACTGTTGCAAAAGAGATTTTGGTAAAGATGCTGGTATTTTCTATCCGTTTTCTTATTTTCATGATACGCTCACTTTCCGTCTCTTTGTATAATATTTGAATCAATACTATATTAAATAAAGATAAATTGCAATATGACCTACGATTTTCGAAAGAGTTCTATAATTTGTGAAATTGTAACCCGCTTATTTCTGAAATATAATGTAGACATCAAAGCAAACCGGTGAGTTACGATCAATCAAAGACCCCGCAGTGAGATGAGGGATCTTGCACCCCGCGGCACCCGCCAAACGGATATCCAGATATATTCATCAGGCACGTTGTGCGGGATTAAAAAGAGATAAAAGGAGGATACAGTTTTGAAAAGAAGAAGAAAAATAATAGCAGTTTTATTGACAGCATGTATGACGGCAACATTTATAGCAGGGTGCGGAGGTGGTAAGACTGAAACCAGTTCAACCACAGCAGAAACAAAAGAAGCAGCTGCATCAGAGGATACGAAAAAAGAAACGGCAGCAGCTGATGAAACAAAAGCAGCGGACACAGCAGCAGCAGACGATACCGGAAGTGAAGGACAGACCACAATTACCTTTGGTGTGTTTGAAACAGATAATATCACAGCAGAGATCTGGCAGGGAATGATTGATTCATTTGAAGAAGCTAATCCCGAGATTAAAGTAGAGAAGGTTCTGGCAACCGGTGATGACAGAGCTTCCTTCTGGAAAACCATGTTAAGCAGCGGTAATTTCCCTGACGTTGTAATTGAGGCAGAACAGCTGGCAACAATGGATGGTATATTTACAGAAGTACCGCAGGATGTTCTGGATCTTTTCGAGGATTCTGCACTGTGTACATATAATGGAAAGAGCATAACAGTACCAAGTTTTAAACAGTATAAGATGCAGTGCTATTACAATAAAGGTATATTTAATGAACTGAGTCTGGAAGAGCCTAAAACCTGGGATGAATTTATGAACGTGTGTCAGACAATTAAAGATGCCGGCAAAGTACCGTTAATGTGTGGTGGAACCGGTGATATCTGGGCAACAGGAGAACCATTCTGGATTGCAGAAGGAGATACTGCTTTATTATCCAAATACCCGAATTTCAACCAGGAATTAAAAGAGGGCAAAAACACATGGAATAATGAAACTACCATTGATGTTCTTACAAAATGGCAGGATATGGTTAATAATGGATATTACTATGAAGGCGCGATGTCATTAAGTTACAGCCAGGCTTCCGAAGAGTTTAAGAAGGGTACAGCAGCTATGATGGTTGACGGTTCCTGGCAGGCAGCAGGTCTGGATGGAGAAAATAACGAAGACTTTGGTGTATTCGCAGTTCCTACTATGGATGGAAGCGAAATCTGTGTTGCGGACTGTTCTTACTGGGGCGTATCTGAGACATGTAAGAATAAGGATGCCGCATTCCAGTTCATCAAATATGTATTTGATGAGAACCAGGAAGTTTACAAGACATATCTTCAGTCAGACGGCTTATATTCTACAACAAAAAAAGCAGTGTCTTACGAACAGGGTCCGGTTACAACCAAGTTATTAGACAATACAAAAGGATGGAATACCGTTCAGGAAATTATCAAACTTCCGGGAGAATATGCAGCTCCAAGCGGAATGCAGTCTTATATGGATAAATCTTTCCAGAATATTTTTAATGGAGCAGATGTAAAGGCAGAAGTGGAAAACTGGGATGTTGAATATCAAAGATTACTGGATGCGCAATAAATAATATGTGAATAAAACAAGGCTGCTGTAGATTCAAACAAAACAGGTGGATTTGCAGCAGCTTTTCTGAAATCTAATGAGGTGTATAAAATGAAAAAAAGTAAAATGTCTCTTGGCTTTGCCGCACCGGCATTTATAATCTATACAGTTTTACTTGTAATACCTATTTTTATGGCTTTTTACTTCAGTTTGAATAAGTGGAACGGATTCAACGCAATGGAATTTCTGGGATTTGAGAATTATCTGAATGTATTCCGGGATGTCAGATTGGGAAATGCAGTTAAAAATACTGCTGTTATTTCTATTGTAGTAGTCGTTCTTGTAAATATACTGGGTTTATTTTTAGCAATGCTGGTGAATACGGCTTCTGCAAAAAGTAACGTATTCCGGATTATCTTTTTTGTTCCGTTTGTATTGAGTACCGTGGCGATCTCCTTTGTATGGAAAAGTATCCTCTCGTATAATGGTGTACTCAATGGAATTATGGAAGGACTGGGGCAGTCTCAGCTTATCGGAAACTGGCTTGGGAGTCAGGGACCGGCAATTGTGTGTATCATTATTGTGGAAATCTGGAGAACGCTTGGCTATCATATGATGCTGTATCTTGCAGCGCTTCAGACCGTACCTCATGAATTGTACGAGGCATGTACCGTGGATGGTGGTAACAGATGGAAAAAGTTTCGCAATGTAACCCTTCCGCTGATTATACCGGGAATGTCGGTAAGCTTTCTGATGAGCATTATCAATGAACTTCGTATGTATGACGTAGTGAAGATCATGACAGACGGAGGTCCCGGATACGATACGGAAACCGTGGTATATAATATTGTCTCTCAGGGATTTTCCAACAATATGGTAGGTTACTCTTCCGCAATTTCGGTTGTATTATTTCTGGCAATCGGAGCAATCTCCATCTTTATTGTAAGTGCCATGAATAAAAAGGAGGTAGAGATGTAATGCATTCCATGAAAATAAAAACCAGGGCGGTAAATATTTTTCAGACCGTTTTTCTGGTTATTCTGGCAATCGTCGTGATTCTGCCTATTTACATAGCAATTGCAAATACCTTTAAGGACTCCGCTATCATTCTGGATCAGCCGCTGACACTTCCCATTCCCCCGACTATGGAAAATATTATCAGCGTATTGAAAAGTCCGAATACGAACTTAGTGGAAATGTATACGAATTCCATTGTCCTTATGGTAGCGGGAACGGTGATCACCGTAATTGTATCTTCCCTGGCTGCATATTACCTTGCAAGAGTGAAGTCCAGGCTCTCCCGTATGCTTCGGGTGTATTTCCTTATTGGAATTATGGTACCTTATGTTATTGTATATCTGCCTCTGTGCATTCTGCTGCGGAATATGGGAATTCCGTTCGGAGTGCCCATACTGATTTTGGTATTTGTCTCCGGTAATATTTCATTCGCCTCTTTTATGTACACCAATTATGTACATTCTCTTCCGCTGGAGCTGGAAGAAGCGGCATCCATTGACGGGGCAAGCAGGTTCCGTATATTCTGGTCCATTTTGTTTCCGCTGCTGCGGCCCTGTACCGCAACCATTGCAATCTTTGTAGGACTTGGAATCTGGAATGACTTTCAGACTCCGCTGCTGCTGGGACAGGTAAGGACGATCACTGTAGGTATTTACACAGCAATTGGCCCCCATTCTGCAAATTGGGGAATTGTATTCGCTTATGTATTCTTTGCGGCAATGCCGGTTATTATCGCATACCTGTGTGCCCAGAAAAATTTTGTCAGCGGCCTGACTATGGGAGCGCTGAAAGGCTAAATAAAAAGGAGTATTCGTATATGGATAAAAAAGGTTATGTAGTTACTCATACCCACTGGGACAGGGAATGGAGATACCCAATCTGGGAAAGCAGAATTTATCTGGCAGAAATGCTGGATGAACTGCTGGACATGCTGGATACAAGACAGGATTATGTAAGTTTTCTGTTTGACGGACAGAGCGTATTTTTAGAAGATTACCTAATGGTCCGTCCGGAGAACAGGGAGCGTCTGGAAAAGCACATCCGGGACAAGAGGCTGTTAATCGGACCCTGGTACACCCTGCCGGATCTCTATCCGGTAAGCGGGGAAAGTCTTGTGAGAAATCTTCTGAAGGGAGACCAGGTCTGCGCGGAGTATGGACATAAACTGAATGTGGGCTATGAGTCTTTCGGATGGGGACAGCCCAGCCAGTTTCCCCAGATATATAAAGGATTTGGGATTGATTTAGTCATTGTGGCAAAAAGAGTGAACGAGAAAAAAGCACCGGAAAGTGAATTTATCTGGGAAGGAAAAGATGGCACGCAGGTACTTGCAACCAGACTTGGTGAGGATGCCCGTGCCAATTTCTATATGAATACCTATATGGAAGCCATGAGCAAAAGAGCATATAAATCGGATGAGTTCCGTTATGACTATGGAAATACAAAGCTCTATCACAGAGCAGATAAAACAGGAAGTGAACAGGATTTCTTCATGCTCAGCCACCGGGAAGAGGTTCATGAGGAAAATTTGAAAGAGCTTGCTCTTTACTCCTGGAATGCCATGAAATCCAGCAGACTGGAAAATGACCGCGTTTTGATGGATGGCTCAGATTCTACCTGTGCCCAGACAAAGCTGCCTGAATTAATAGAAAAAATTAATAAAGCATTAAAAGAGGAAGGTATTACACTTTCCCATATAAGTATGGAAGACTATGGGGCACTTTTAAAGGATAAGCTGGCGGGGGAAGACCTGAGAGTGATAAAAGGGGAGTTAAGGGATGGTCCGGCACCATCTGTTTCCGCCAATGCACTGATGACACGCTATCCTGTAAAAAGAAAAAATAAAAGGGCCGAGAGCCTCCTGATGGATATGGCAGAACCCCTGTCTGTAGCAGGAATCATGATGGGAATGCATGATCACCGCAATTACCTGGACAGAGCCAGAGATTATCTGCTGGGTTCCCAGTCTCATGACAGCATTAACGGCGTAGTGCAGGAAAAAACGGTCAGGGATGTAATGTACCGTCTGGACCAGTGTACGGAATTGTCGGAATGTGTCAATGATCAGGTTATCCGCCATATTGCAGCCAATATATCCGCAGATGGGTTTCAAAAAGAGGACATTTTAGTCCTTCTTGTTAATCCACTTCCTGAAAAACGAAATGAAGTGGTTGAACTGGTTATCGATACCCCGGAGGAACAGAGTATATGGGATTTTGATGTATATGGTATGAATGGAGAAAAACTGGAAAGTGCTCACATTTCCAGAAAGGAGACCGTTACACCTGCAGTCAGCCGCCATACCAGACCGGAACCCTTCTATGCGGACCGACATGAAATCATTCTGGAAACAGGTGAAATTCCGGCTGGAGGATATAAAACAGTAAAACTGGTGCCAAAGCAGAAATTTGCCAGAAAGCAGAAATTCTGGCCAGCAACCCGTATGAGTGATGGCAGAGAGCTGGGAATCAGTGCCTGTGTGATGGAAAATGAATACCTGAAAGCCAGCGTACAGCCGAATGGTACGGTGAAGTTACTGGACAAGAAAACAGGATTTGAAACAGGAGAACTCAATTATCTGGAAAGCGGCGGAGATATCGGGGATTACTGGATTCATTACCCGCCTTATCATGACCGGACATTCTCAAGCCGCGGAGTCTCTGCAAATATCTGGATGGAAGAAAACACACCTCTTCAGACCAGTATCTGCGTTTCTTATCGGTTTGGTGTCCCTGCATTTGCCGTTCGTCCGGAAGCAGGAATACAGGGAGAGAGCAAGAGAAGCAGTGAAATGACAGACCTTCTGGTTTCGGTCCGTTACCTGTTAAAAAAAGGTGCGAAAAAGCTGGATGTGGTAATGAGGGTAAAAAATACGGCAAAAGACCACAGACTTTCCGTTAACTTTGAATCAAATGTCTTTGCAAAAGGTGCATCTGCAGGAGGGCACTTCTGTGTGGATTATAGAAATGCCACTGCAGACACAGAAGAAAACGGACTTCGCTATACGGAGATGGACAAGCTGCCTATGCAGGGATTTACAGATATCTGTGATGGAAAACAGGGATTTGGAGTTGTATCCCAGGAATTTCTGGAATATGATGCTTCCCGTCCGGGATATCTGTCCTGTACGTTATTCCGGGCAGTAAGAAATATGATCTGTACTGAGTTCCGCAGCGGGTCATCCTATCCGTCACAGGAGGGCGGACAGCTTCAGGAGGAAATGGAATACCGCTATGGGTTAATGGTACACAGTGGCAGCTGGGAAGAAGCCGAAATGCACGAAGAGAGCAGGCGCCAGAGAATTCCCGTTCTGCCGGTGCAGTTTAGTACCGATGTTGACAAAACAGGATTCTTACCGGGTGAAAAGAGCTTTTTTGAAGTCAGAGGCGCCCAGGCTTCCTGCATCAAGATGGGGGAAGACAGGGATAGCATCATTCTTCGCATTTACAATCCGTGTACAGAAGCAAAAGAAGCAGCCGTAATATTTGACAGGCCTGTTAAAGAAGCCTATCTGGTCAATATGAAGGAAGAAAGAATCAATGCTGTTTCTTATGATGGTACCGGTATGAAACTGTTATTGGAACCGGATAAAATTATGACATTAGAAATTGTCCTGTAGGGATGGGCAATTTAAAACAAAATATAAGGAACAGAAAGGATGCCGTATAAATGGAAAAATGGATTCCCGGAATTGGAACGGTAAAAAATATAAATGATTTTAAGCAGCTTGAGGCCAGTGAAGGAGGACCTTTTATAGCTGGAAAAGATGGGGTAAAGGAGATTCTGGGGACGAAAGACGGTAAGACAGAATTTGCCGTGTATGAGGATAAGACCTTATGTTATGTAAAGTCTTTAATGGGGTATCCCGCAATCTATCCCATGACGGAGCCGGTATTTGAAGGACCGGCGAAAGCCCTGCTCATGGATCTGGATGGCACCAGTGTAAGAAGCGAGCAATTTTGGATGTGGATTATCGAGAAGACCATACAGAGATTGATGGGAGATACGGGTTTTTCTCTGGCAGATGAGGACGAGCCATTTGTCTCCGGACATTCGGTTTCCGAACATTTACAGTATTGCATTACAAAGTATTGTCCAGATCAGAAGGTGGAAGAAGCCAGAACCTTTTACTATGAAATTGTAGAAGATGAGATGCAGAAGATTATGAAGGGCCAGGGGAAAAAGGGAGCTTTTGTTCCCTCTCCCGGTTTGAAGGACTTCCTTCTGGAACTGAAGGAGAAAAAAATTAAAATCGGGCTGGTAACTTCCGGTCTTTACAATAAGGCTATACCTGAGATAGTATCCGCTTTTGATGTTATGGGAATGGGAGATCCGTTTGAGTTCTATGATTCCATTATCACCGCAGGAACTGCTTTCAGACAGGGACAGGCAGGTACGCTCAGTGAACTTGCTATGAAGCCTCACCCGTGGCTGTATGCGGAGACCGCTAGAGTTGGACTTGGAATTCTGCCGGAGGAAAAAACACGGATTATTGGAATGGAGGATTCTTCCGCCGGGGTGCTATCCCTTCGGCTGGCGGGATTTTCTGTTATCGGAATAGGAGGTGGAAATATAGAAAAAGCGGGCGTCAGCGGGCTGTGTCTGAAAGAGTATGATAATTTGTGCGATGCACTGCCACTGATTACAGGTAGATAACCAGTATCAGGTTTTAAAAAAGGAGGAAAGGTTTATGAGGAAAAAGTTAGTTGCAGGTTTGCTATCCGTAGCAATGTTGGTAAGTTCTGTTCCGGGAGTTGCTATGGCTGAGCAGGCAGAAGTAAGCGGCAGCCAGGTAATGGCGGAGATTTATGTTTCAGCCGGCGCAGAGCCTGGAAAAGGAGATGGATCTGAGGATGCGCCCTATGCCAGTATGGACGAGGCAAGACAGGCGGTTCAGGAATTAAATGATCATATGACAGGAGATATTGTTGTCTATTTTGAAGACGGAGAATATCTTTTGGACAGTACGGTTGCATTTAACCAGGAAGATTCGGCAAGTAATGGTTATAAAGTAATTTACAAGGCCGTAGATCCCGGAAAAGCGGTAATTACATCCGGGCTGCAGGTGAACGGGTGGGAAGACGCAAATGATGCAGATCGTCCGGGTCTTCTGGCAGCGGATGCAGACATTGAGAATACCAGACAGTTTTATGTGGATGGAGAAATGGCTGTCCGGGCAAAAGGGAAAATTAAAGGCGAAATGGTCCGGAGCGGAGAGAAAACCACGTATACTACTTACAATGGAAACCATGACGCTTATACGGGCTTTCGCTGCGCAAATACGGATATTCTGAACTGGAGGAATCCCGGCAATATTGAATTTATATGGGATATCAGCTGGGCGCACCGGATTTCACCTGTAACATCAATTACTAAACTGGATGATAACAACAGTTTTATAGAAATGGAATGGGATTCCTTTAAAACCGGACAGATTGCCGGGGGAGTCCAGATTAACAGAGGCCCTGATTATGTGGAAAATGCCTATGAACTGTTGGATGAACCGGGGGAATGGTACTTTGACAGTCAGGAAAAGAAGATCTACTATATGCCAAAAGCAGGACAGGATATGAGCCAGACACAGGCCATTATTCCAAGTGTGGAAAATTTAATTACACTGGAGGGAACCCTGGATGAAAGCGTATCTGATATCAGTTTTGAAGGCTTTGGTTTTTCCTATAATACCTGGCTCTATCCCAGTTCAAAGGGATGGCCTGAGCAGCAGGCGAATTTTGCCCATGATCCCAGAGAAGACTTTAATATGCATGCATATTCTCTGGCACCGGGAGCGGCAATTGTAACTAAGATGGCAAAGGGAATTACCTTTGACCGCTGTACGTTCCAGAACCTGGGCTCAGCCGGAATCAATATGCTGGATGGCTCTGTTGGAAATACAGTTCAGAACAGTGTATTTAAAGATATCTCAGCAGGAGGTGTACTGGTAGGGGGTGTCAGCATCACCGAAGCCCATCCTCTGATGCCGGGAGATACCATTGAGAAGCATATTAAAAATCAGACGCCCCATGATGAACGTCTGATTGTTAAAGACAATACAATAACAAATAATTATTTCAATGGAATCGGTACGGAATACAAAGGCAGTATTGCAGTTGTGGCAGGATATACCGACGGAACTGTTATTACCAATAATACAATTCGTGACGTGGCTTATTCGGGTATCTCCGTAGGCTGGGGCTGGGGATTCTGGGATCAGGGCGGACGGTATAAACCGGACGGTACACCGGATAATGAGACACCGGCAGCGTATCCGGTATTTCCTCTTGGGGATGCGGCAGTTTCCAGGAACAATATAATAGAAAATAATGATGTTTCCATGTGTATGATGAAACTTCACGACGGGGCAGGCATTTACACACTTGGAGATATGCCGGGCAGCAGCATCAAAGGAAATTTAATTCATGACAATGTGGGCTGGCCGGGGGGTATATACCTGGATGAGGGCAGCGGCGGAATGACCGTGGATCAAAATATTACATATAATGTCCAGGTAGATCTGAATCACAATGTACGTGAGCATACCTATGGGTATAAGGCAGACCATTATGTGGACGGCGGCAATAATTTTTACGGGATATCACCGGATAACAGCCGTTACCCGGAGGAGGTCGCAGCAAATGCCGGAGTGCAGGAAGACAGCGGAGAAATTATTATTCCCATTGAATTAAATAAACTTACTGCTCCGGAATTTATTTCTTCTGGCGATAAAGTGATGCTGGAAGGTAACTTTGGCAGCGAAACAGGAAGAGTGGTACTGAGCGGAACCGACGGACCGGTTTATCTGGATGCCCAGTCCGGTAATATCATCAGCTGGACAGCAAAAAAGATTTTACTGCGTATGCCGGGAGGTATCGTAAGCGGACCTGTGTATATAGAAAGTGCCAGTGGAATCCAGAGTAATGCAAAGAAAATTAATGTAGGCAATTTTACGGAAGAGTTGTTTAGAGATGATTTTGAGGATTATGAAGCAGGTAAATTAGCGGATCAGGAATCTGCTGCAAACCGCTATACAGCCATTATGGACAGCGCATACGTTGAAGAAAATGAGGACGGAACCCAGTTTCTGCGCATTAATAAATCAGGCGGCTCCGATGCCCGTCTGGAAAAGAATGGGGAATGGCAGGATGTCATGTTATCCATGGATTTCCGTTATGATGTAAATCCACATGATTTCGGAGGATTTTTCCTTTCACCGAGATTCAAAGACCACGGCAATATGTATCTGGTTCTTCTTACGCCTAATTACACCAATGGGCTGGGTTACCAGCAGTATGTGGACGGCAGTCTGAACGGACCTGGCGGCGGTGGTAAATACAGCTATCATGTGGGAACCTGGTACAGTACGAAAATTGCCATAGTAGGACAGGAGATGAAAGTTAAGGTATGGGAGAAAGGAAAGCCGGAACCCTCTTTATGGACTTCTTCAACCACGTTCTCAGGATTAGATAAAGGCGGCCTGATGGTGCAGCTGACCAGTTTAAGGGACGGGGAAAAGGCAAGCATTGATAACCTGAGTATGTATGGATATCAGTCAGGCGTGACAGAGGACGTATCAGCTGACCGTGAGGCACCCGTAACGACAGCCGTACTCACCGGAAATCGGAATACGGAAAATAAAGAAATCTATAACAGCCAGGTTCAGGCAGCTTTATCTGCGGAAGATAACGAATCAGGAATAGCGGATATTGAGTACAGGCTGAATGACGGAGAATTTATTTCCTATACAGAACCACTTTTATTTGGATTAAACGGAGACTATGTACTGTCTTACCGCGCAGTGGACAGAGCAGGAAATACAGAAAAAACCAAAACCATCCGTTTTACGGTAGATTTACAGCCGGGAGATCTTATATTTGAAGATAACTTTGAAGACTATGAAGCAGGTAAACTAACTGATCTGGATACAAAAGGGTATACCGCTGTTAACGGAGATGCAATTGAAATTGAGGAACAGGAAGCAGGCAAACTTCTGAAATTAAATGGAATCGGACAGGATGTCAGGCTGATACGCAGGGATAACTGGGAAAATACAGTGATGACCTTTGACTATCTGTATCAAAACCCACTGGGAGGCCTGGAAGGTCTCTACCCAAGCAACTATTTTCAGAATCTGAGCCCGGACAGTATGTATGCATATCCGATTCTGCCTGGCTGGGGTGGAATTCTTCTTCAGCAGAATGTAAATGGCAATGCAAACAATATAACTGGAATCAGTAATGATGATTATCCAGTACAGCCGAATACCTGGTATAAGGTGAAAATGCAGACATCCAGCAGCCATATGGCAATAAAAATATGGAATAAGGATTTGGAAGAGCCGGAAAACTGGATGGCAGAACGTGATGCCAGCGGCTTAAACGGAGGCGGAGGTCTCTACTTCTCCTTCTCAGGAAAAGCAGGTGAAAATGCTGCTTATATCGATAATGTAGAGGTCAGAGGATTCCAGACAAGCGCAGAGGTTACAAGAGTCCTGTTCGAGGCAGATCCTCAGGATGCGTCAGTGTCTGTATCAGGTCAGGAAGCGGAAGCAGACGGTAGTTATCTGCTGCCGGCAGGTGCTTACACCTATACCGTATCTGCAGATGGATACATGGATTTGACTGGTACACTAGAAGTAAACGGTGAAATCACTAAGAGCATCTACACATCATTACAGAGAGAGCCGGTTTCCAGGGAACAGTTGGATC